>Ga0208849_1000723_pt1 | contig 27908 bp, 24 predicted proteins | sample NGESurdeep072012_10_FD_184470 | JGI IMG/M metagenome (GOLD analysis project Ga0208849, IMG submission 184470) | Arctic peat soil microbial communities from Barrow, Alaska - NGEE Surface sample 53-3 deep-072012 (SPAdes) | ecosystem: Environmental > Terrestrial > Soil > Wetlands > Peat ... | reverse complement strand
AACGAAGCCCAAGCGAGTAGAGCGTGGGCATGCGATATTGCGGCAGCTCCAGAATGAAAGGCGTATCGCTCGACCTGAGAATGGAGCTTTTGAGCAGCCGCGCGGTGGCGAATGCGGCGACGAAGCCGGCGACGTAGAGGCTGAGCATGGTGATTGTGCGCAGGCCGATGACTCCGTGGAGGAAGTAGGTGTTGGGAATGAAGGCGGCGATGAGCAGCAGATAGACGGGCAGGCGCGCCGAGCAGGTCATGAACGGCGTGACCAGAATTGTGGCGAGGCGGTCGCGCTTGTTCTCAATGGTGCGCGTGGCCATGATGGCCGGAATGGCGCAGGCATAGGCCGAGAGCAGCGGGATGAATGCTTTACCGTTGAGGCCGATCGTCCGCATGACGCGGTCGGCGATCAGCGCTGCGCGGGCCAGGTAGCCTGTGTCCTCAAGAATGCCGATGAAGAGAAACAGCAGCAGGATCTGCGGCAGGAAGACGAGCACGGAGCAAACGCCCTTCCAAACGCCGTCAAGCAGGAGCGATTGCAGCCAGGCGAAGGGAATGAGCGGACGGGCGAATTCGGCGGCGCGCGCCAGCAGTTCGCCAAAGCCATCGGAGAGCGGCTGGCCGAGCGCGAAGACCACTTCAAAGACGCCGATGACGACCAGCAGGAAAAGCAGCGGTCCCCAGAAGCGGTGGAGAAGAACATTGTCGATTCTGCGCGTGTTCTCGGCCGAGAGCGGAGCCTTGTAGCCGGTGTTGCGGCTGACCTGCGCGGCCCAGCTATGCGTGCTGGCCGCGTTGCCCAATACGGGTAACAGGAGGGGCTTGTTTTTTTCGCCGTGACCATTCTGCTGGTTGAGGAACAGAGACACCGCGCCGAGGCCGGTTCCGCGGACGGCGCTGATCTGAGCGACAGGAGCGCTGAGTTCGCCGGCCAGCTTGAGCGTGTCGATCTGGCCTCCGCGCGACTTCATGATGTCAGACATATTAAGAAGAACTAGGGTAGGAAGACCGACGTCAAGGACCGGCGCGGCAAGCATGAGTTGGCGCGTGAGGTGCTGCGAGTCAAGCACGAGCAGGACTGCGTCTGGCTTGGGCGTGCCAGGCATGCGGCCACGGAGCACGTTCACGGCCACGCGTGCATCCTCTGAATATGGAGTGAGCGAGTAGATTCCCGGCAGGTCGATCAGCGTGAGGTCGCCGCGGCCAATTCCGGCCATGACACCCATGCGCTGCTCAACGGTGACGCCGGGATAGTTGGCGACTTTTTGGCGCAGGCCGGTGAGCTTGTTGAACAGAGTAGATTTGCCGGAGTTGGGTGGCCCGATAAGAGCGACGGTGCGCAGCGTGCTTCCCGCGGGCACCGCGGGCGGCTCAAATACCGGAACATCGCAACAGGCGTTCATCGCGCTGCCTCGGCGAGTTTGGGAGCATTGGCGGAGCCGCTTTTGGGGGGTACGGAGGAACTGTGGTCGGTCTGGGCTACATTAGGTTGGACTGCGGAAGCACGAATCTCAAGTGGGCGAATCTGGATGGCTGATGCCGTTTCACGACGAAGCGCGATCTCCATCCCGTCGATGCCGTAAAGGGTGGGATCGCCGGCGGGTGCCCGGCGCAGGACGGTTACTTCGGCGCCGGGCACAAAACCCATATGCATCAGGTGGTTCTGGACATTTTCCGGCAGATCGAGGGCCACGAGGACTCCCGTGTCGCCAACCGCCAAATCACTTAGCACGCCCACCTGATAAACCCCGTGTTGCGGCCCGAATCAGAAGGCCAGCGGAAAATACGACCTTATTGGTCGTAATTAAGTATAAGGCCAAATTACCTCTGGCCGCAATTGTGGTTTTGGGGGATGTTGGCTTCGGACATTCCTCTGACTTGACCAGCGGGAATAGGAGATGGGCTCGTGTGCGCAGCCCTATTCCAAGCCCACTGGCGGACCCTTTTTACAAGTCATCGGAAAGTTAATTCATTCTAATCAGCGCTATTCTTGTCTGGAAGTGACTTAAATCACACGATGTTGCGGCCGGTCTCATAGGTGGGCCGGTTGTGGGTTCCCGGTTGCGAGGGTTTGGGACGGGTGGTAAAAGCGAACCATGACTCATGATGAATGTCGGACGATTGAAGATTTTCGCGCATCGTTGAAATTGGCTGAACCTCCGGGCAGTCTGCCGGCTCCGCTTGCTGCGCTGTGGTGGGATGCGAAGGGCGATTGGGCGCGCGCGCATGGGATGGTTGACGATCTTGAAACACCCGAAGCCATGGCCGTCCACGCCTATCTGCACCGCAAGGAAGGTGCTGCCTCAAATGCTGACTACTGGTACGGGAAAGCTGGGCGAGAATTTCGCCGGCCAACACTCGAAGCCGAATGGGAGGCGCTGGTGAAAGGGCTGGTCAGATAGCGAGCAAGCTGGCCAGCATGTCGGCGCCTTCAGAGATCGCGGACTGGCCGAGCCGCAGGGAGCGCGGATGGGATGGGTACAGCGAAGCGAAGTGAAGGCCGAAAAAGCCCCATGTTCTTAGCCCATGCGTGCTAATCTGGCGGCGTGCCAGAGGCTCTACAGCTTGAAAAGACGAAGACTCGTCGCCATTCAGCGTTGGTGCGCGCGACACATTGGCTTACATTCATCGCGTTCATCGCACTACTGGTGACGGGCGCGGAGATCGTAGTTTCGCATCCGAGATTTTACTGGGGCGAGGTTGGCAACGTGAACACGAAGCCGCTCTTTGTGATCCCCATTCCGTCGTCGCGCGATACAGTACCGACGAAATACAACTACTTGATGCCGGACCAGAATGGATGGAGCCGTTATCTGCATTTTGAAGCCGCGTGGGTTGCGGTGCTGACAGGGCTGGTGTACGGAATCTACGGAGTGGTAAGCGGACATTTCCTGAAGAATCTGATTCCGAAGCGGCGCGACTGGAATTGGCGCGCGTATAGGGACCGGATGGCGCAGTATCTGCGGCGCAAGCCGCCGGGGAGCGCGGAAGAGACTTCGTATAACGTGCTGCAACGGACAGCGTACGTGGCAGTGATTGTTGTTTTGTTTCCGTTGATCATATGGACTGGCCTGGCGATGTCGCCCACGTTCACGGCGGCGTTTCCATGGACAGTGGAGTTGCTCGGCGGACGCCAATCCGCACGCACGATCCACTTTTTCGTGTCTTGGCTGCTTCTGCTCTTTCTGATTGTGCATGTGACGATGGTGGCCATGTCGGGATTCTGGAGGCGCGTGCGGAGCATGATCACGGGAAACCTGCGAAGTTCCGAGGAGGGCCGATGAACAAAATCTCGCGACGCAAGCTGATCTACGGAGGCGTTGCCGCTGCGGCGGGGGTTGGAGGCCTGGCGGCTGCGGACCGGATGGCGAAGCGCTATGGGTTAATCCCGCCGGATGGCGCGGGAGTCTATGGGCCAGGCGAGACGCTGACTTACGCATGCCAGCGCATTCTGACGACGCGAATGCCGGCGCGCGAGTTTCCGCGGAGCATGATCTCGAAGAATCCCTTTGCCAACGAAATTGCGCCGCCAACTGACGAGTTCAAGCGGCTGGAAGCCGGCGGATTTAGAGACTGGCGGCTGGTGGTAGACGGAACGGTGGCGCATCCGCTGGTGCTCTCGCTTGCCGATCTGAAGACGCTACCGGTGCGCAGCCAGATTACAGAGGTGGCGTGCGAGGAAGGGTGGTCGTACATTGCGGAGTGGATCGGGACGCCGCTCTCGGGAGTTCTGCGCGAGGCGGGAGTGCTGCCGCAGACGCGCTACATTGTTTACCACGCTTTCGAAAAGAACTTGTGGGGAAGCATCGACATGGGCGATGCGATGGATCCGCACACTCTGCTGACGATGGGCATGAACGACGGCGATCTGCCTGTGCCGTTTGGCGGCCCACTGCGGCTTCGCGTGCCGCGGCAACTCGGCTACAAGAGCCTGAAGTTTGTCACGAACATTACGGCGACCGACGACATCAAGAAATTCGGCAAGGGACTCGGCTCAGTCGATCCGGAGTATGGCTACTCCTGGTATGCGGGGATCTGAGAACGAAGAACGAAGAACAGGGAACACGGAACAGGGAACAGGGAACGGGGAACTGAGAACAGTGAACGGAGTGAAGCCTTATTTGCCGGTCTTTGTTTCGAGTTTGTAGCTGGTGTAGTCGATTGTGACGACTGTGCGGCCGAAGAGTGCGCTGTCCGACTCGGCGCGCGCGTGCATGGCCATCGAATATCCGTTGATATTTGAGTATTGTCGCATCATGTGTGTAGTTCCTGACAATACCGATGGGTCCTTCGATGCGATTCCGTCGATTTTGACCAGAGTTCCGTCGCGCGCGTCTACCCAGATGGTCCCGATGATTAGATTCGGAGCCACTGCCTTGGGTTTGATGTCCAGCAAGAAACAATCACGACCATCCAGCTTCTGCACGCCACCAGCATTTAACGTCATCGCGTAATTCGCCGAGTTGAACCACGACCTCTCAACATTTCCTGGCTGATTGATGGTATGGTCGCTATCGAGAAGCGGTTTCAATCCGAAGTGCAGCAAGATCGCCGATCCGCTCTGGGAGATTACTGTGAATTCCTTGCCCACGCCCCTTTTGTAGGTGTCCCGCACCGTCATCTCCGCCGCGGGATGCATCTCGTCGCTGCCACGGTAAACGGCGAAGTGCTCAATGTCAGTGAACCCCAGAACATTCTCCGATCGGGATGTTACGGCGGCGTCCACAGCGCGAATCACGGCCGCGGAATCTGGTTCCTGTGATTGCCCTGAGGCCCGGACCAGCAATAGAATTCCTATGACTAGAACGGTGCGCGCCGTTCCTGACCGCCGAAGAACCATCCGATCCCTTCCCCTCTGTCAAATTATCGTTCATTTTCATGTTGTGCGCCGATCTGCCCGCGGCGGTGCAGGAGGGGGAACCCGAGGCCCGGCCGCAGATGACGACTCGCCGCTGCGCTATGCTGTTGCCTGAGCGGGGCGGGGCCCGAGCAGGAACTGAGTGCGGAAAGAGCGCGCCGAGATGTGCTTGCCGCCCGGAGTTGCAGAGGGCCGCGGATTTCGTTTATATGCCTGCGGTTTGGAGTTATCACGACGATGCGAAGAGAAAGCAGCAGATTATTCATGATTCCTGCAGGACTTTTCAGTTGCCTGCTCACGCTTTATGGCCTGGCAGCAATACGCGGCCTCGATCTTCGCCAAAACACATTGCTGTCGGTGGCCCTACTGCGCACTGCCTCTGCTTAGTCTTCCGCTGTATTTGCTCGCGCTTGTCGCTCGCAGGCTACTCCTGCTTCAGGCACTTCTTGTTCTCGCATATATTCCCCCCTACGCCGCTCTCAACTGGAGAACCTGCGCAGAGCTTGGATTCTGCGGCAGCGTCGCATCCGTCGTCCTTGTGACGATTGCGACATCAAAGGTGCTGCTCTTTTGGGGTGTTGCGCTTTGCAGCGTGGCGGCGTTCGTGGTGGAACGGAGCGGCAGCCCTGACACCGATGGGAAGAGCGGGAAAAATTGACTCGCTAATCGGGAGCTGTGCTCAGCCGGAGAGCCGCACCAGTTCCTGCGCTTCATCGCGCGGCCCCAGGATGGACATGCGCGGAATGCGCCCACGCACCATGGCAACTTCATCGCAACGATGCAGGCGCGGGCACATCTGGCAATCTTTGAAGATCTTGTCCGGCAACTCCGATTTGTCTTCGACGGTGCGGAAACCATACTTGAAGAAGAAATCCGCGATGCGCGTGAACAGGCAGACCGACTGAATGCCGTGCGTCTCGGCTTCTTCAATGAGCGCTTTGAGAATGCCGCCGCCGGCTCCCTGGCCTTTGGCTTCGGGCTTGACGACGATCGAGCGCACCTCACAAAGATGAGGGCCGTAAAGGTGCAACGCTCCACAGCCGAGAAACACGCCGCCATCGGATTCGGCGACGGTGAAGTCGCGGATATTTTCACAGATTTCTGCAAAGGGCCGCTTGAGCAGCGTGCCGTCGCCGGAGAGCGAGTTAACAAGGTCGTAGATATTGGAGGCGTCGTGCAGAAGGGCTTTACGAACCTGCATGAATTGCCTCCGCCACATTGTGTTTTGCAAGCTCCGCGATCCACTCGGATGCCCGATCAAGTGACGCGCTAACGCGCTCTCGCGCAGTTCCTCCGATCACGTCGTGGCAATCCAGCGTGGCTTCAAGCGTTACGGCCGCGAAGAAGTCCGGGTCGAACTCATCGCCAAACTGGCGCAGCTGGTCGATGGTCAGGCGATTCAGCTCGACGCCCTTCTCAATAGCGAAACGAACAACACGGCCGATCTTCTCGTGCGCGGTACGGAAGGGGACGCCCTTGTGAACCAGGTAGGTCGCCGCGGCCATAGCATTCAGGTATCCAGACTCGGCGGCCAGGCTCATGCGCTCGCGATTGAATTCAATTGCGGCCGTGAAGCGCGCAACAAGATTCAACATTTGCGGTACAAAGTCGGCGGAAAAGGCCGGTTCCTGAGTCTCCTGCATATCTTTATTGTAGGCCAAAGGCAGCCCTTTGAGCTGCATTGCCACCGCCTGCGCCGCGCCGTTGATGCGGCCGACCTTGGCGCGGATCAGCTCGGTGAGATCGGGATTTTTCTTCTGCGGCATGGCGCTTGATCCCGTAGAAAATGCTTCGGGTAGCGCGATGAAGCCGAACTCCGCGGTAGCGAACAGCGTGATCTCCTCGGCAAATCGGCTGAGGTGCAGACCAACGAGCGTGAGCGCGTTGAGGTATTCGAGGATAAAGTCACGGTCGCTTGTCGCATCGATCGAATTAGCGGTTGGAGCCCTGAATCCCAGCTCCCGAGCCGCGATCGTGCGATCGAGCGCCAGCGTGGCGCCGGCGACCGCTCCCGATCCGAGCGGGCAAAAGTTCAGCCGCGCCGAACAATCCAGAAGTCGATCCGCATCACGCAGCGCCATCTCCACGTAGGCAAGGAGCCAGTGCGCAACCAGCACCGGCTCTGCCCGCTGCAAATGCGTGTAGCTGGGCATGACGGCATCGCCGGCCGCGCGCGCCTGTTTGACGAGCGCGCTCGCCCAGTTTGTGAGGCCTTCGACCACGAGCTCGATTTGAGAGCGAACATAGAGCCGCAGGTCGGTTGCGATCTGTTCGTTGCGGCTGCGGCCGGTGTGCAGCTTGAGGCCGAGCTCTCCGATCCGCTCCGTGAGCTTGAGCTCGACGAAGTGATGAATGTCTTCGGCGGTCGGGTGATCGCGCGTCAGTTCCTTGCCCGCGTCTGAACCAAAATCGGCGGCGATCGCATCCAGCGCCGCGCGCAACTCCGCTCTTTCACTTTCGGACAGGATCCCAGCCCCGAAGAGGGCAGACGCGTGCGCCTTGCTGGCGGCTACCTCCTGGTCGAGAAGTCGCCAGTCGAAGACGATGGAGCGCTGCCACGCTTCAAAGTCAGCATCAAGCGGCTCGCGAAAGCGGCCTGACCACATCTTCCCGGATTGTTGTTCGCTGGACATTCCTTTAAGCGTACCTCATGTTAGTCCTCATCCTTGGCGCTCGAGAGCTGGGGCATTTCACTGCCTTTGCTGAGCCTCAGGAGGCCGGCTTTGGCGTAGGTGACAAGTTTGTCCCGGGTGTCGGTAATGTCGAGGTTGCGCATGGTGAGTTGCCCGATGCGGTCGCGCGGAGAAAATGTGGAAGCAGTCTTCTCCATGCTGAGGCGCTCGGGATGGAAGGTAAGATTGGGCGACTCGGTCGAGAGGATCGAATAGTCGTTGCCGCGGCGCAACTCGAGCGTGACCTCGCCGGTGATCGGTTTGGCGACCCAGCGCTGCGCGGATTCGCGCAGCATCATTGCCTGTGAGTCAAACCAGCGGCCTTGATAAAGCAGGCGGCCGAGCTTGCGGCCATTGTCGCGGTACTGCTCGATCGTGTCCTCATTGTGGATGCCGGTGATGAGGCGCTCGTAGGCGATAAAAAGCAACGCAAGGCCCGGAGCCTCGTAGATGCCGCGAGACTTGGCTTCGATAATGCGATTCTCAATTTGATCGGACATGCCGAGGCCGTGACGACCGCCGATGCGATTGGCTTCAAGGAGAAGTTCGACGGGCGAGTCGAATTGCTTGCCGTTGAGGGCAACGGGCGAGCCTTCTTCGAAGCGAATCGCGACCTGTTCGCGCGGGATCTCGACGTCGTCGCGCCAGAACGCCGTGCCCATGATGGGATCGACGATTTTGACGGACGTGGAGAGATGTTCCAAATCCTTGGCTTCATGGGTTGCGCCAAGGATGTTGGAATCGGTGGAGTAGGCCTTTTCTGCTGACATTTTGTAGGCGAAGCCGTTGCGCTGCATGAAGGCAGACATCTCGGCGCGGCCGCCCAGTTCGTCAATGAAAGCGGCGTCAAGCCAGGGCTTGTAAACCTGGAGGCTGGGATTGACGAGCAGGCCGTAGCGGTAGAAGCGCTCGATGTCGTTGCCTTTGAAAGTAGAGCCGTCGCCCCAGATGTGGACGTCGTCCTCCTTCATGGCGGCCACCAGCATGGTGCCCGTGACCGCGCGGCCGATAGGCGTGGTGTTGAAATAGGGAACACCGGCGGTGGTGATGTGGAATGCACCGGCCTGAAGCGCGGCGATGCCTTCACGCACCAGCGGGCCGCGGCAATCGATGAGGCGGGCCTTCGCCGCGCCATACTCGAGAGCAGCGCGAGGGATGGAATCGTAGTCGGTTTCGTCAGGCTGACCGAGGTTAGCCGTATAGGCGTAAGGGATCGCGCCCTTCTGCTTCATCCAGTGCAGGGCTGCGGAAGTGTCGAGCCCGCCGGAGAAGGCGATGCCAACTTTCTGGCCGATAGGCAGGGATTCGAGAATCACGGACATCGTTTGTAACCTCAAAAAGCTGCTAGCTGTTAGCTTCTAGCTCATAGCTGAAGGCTAGTGACTACGAACGGAATTGACCAGATTTACAGAATTCAATCAACGCCTGTGACAAATCCACTACGCCTGCGAATGTCTTTTCTTTCCACGCAAAAGACAACAGGCCGTCGCCCACTATCGTCACAAGTATGACTGTGCTGGTGCTACCGAAAACGTGAATACACTGTCTATCGAAATCAGGCCGTACAGTTATTTGACGAAGCGGCGGCGCTGCCTCACAAGTGAGCGTAAATCCGCCAATTATGGTCGCGTCCCAGAAGAAAATGATCGTAGACGCTGTCGGGAAGTTTCTTTTTCAATTCAGAACCATCATTATCAACTTGCTTAAGCAGCGCTTCCAAGAAGGGCGGGAACCGCTGCTTAATAATGCTCGTTTTTTGTTGGCGGATTTCCGCCTCCGTTAGCTCGTCAGCCTTCTTTTTCTTCGCGTTTGCTGCTAGCTCGTCAATCCAGTCGCTCATTTCTAATCCTTCCATGTTTAGGTCTGCGGTAGTGTCCTAATTTGGACTTGTCGGAGCTTTGAAACCAGTTCTTATCCAGCGCACCAGCGCGATGATGCCGTATGCCGTAAGCCAGCCCAAAGGAATCGGCCCCAGCGCGTAGAGTGCGGTATATGTCCAAGTATCGCGATTGACCGCAGGCCAAAGCTTGTTGGATTGCTGGATGCACCAGTCGGACACTGTAAGATGCTCTCCCGTGAAAGGATCATACAAACCTCCGACATACATTTGCGGAGGCCCATTTATCGGTTTCCCGTCCCTATCCCATTCGGTTACACCGTTGTGAGCAATGCAATCGAACCGCCAGTCAACTACAGTCCGGTAGCCTTCGAGGTCACCCACCTTGTAGCCCAAGAATGCTCCGACAGCCAGCCAAAGGATCGACGCCGTAATCCCGATACGGTGCCACCCGCTCAGGCGCTTTGGCCGCTTCACACTAGAAGACTGCTGCATATAATGTGCTCCCAATCCAAATTAGAACGCCACCCTGATTACTGAAAACTTGCCGTATTGGCCAGTCCGCCCAGCAGCAGAAGCAGCAACGCCTTCTGAACGTGCAGGCGATTCTCGGCCTGATCGAAGACGATGGACTGCGGGCTGTCAATGACGACGTCCGTGACTTCCTCTCCGCGGCGTGCGGGCAGGCAGTGCATAAAGACCGCGTGTGGCGAGGCTTTCTGCATCAGCGCCTCATTCACCTGGTAGGGCCGGAATATGGGGGCGCGTTTCGTTGACTCGTGCTCGAAACCCATGCTCACACACACATCGGTGTAGACGGCATCGGCGCCCTCGACGGCAGCCTGCGGATCCTGGATGAGGCGAAGTTCACAATGATTCTTCTCGGCCATCTCGCGCGCGACGGTCACGATTTCGGGGTTGGGTGAGTAGCGGCGCGGCGTGGCAATTGTGACGTTCGCTCCCAACTGCGCCCCGGTGAGCATGAGCGAGTGGCATACGTTGTTGCCGTCGCCCACGTACGCGAAGTTGAGACCAACGGCGGTGCCAAAATGCTCCTCCAGCGTCATGAAATCGGCAAGCGCCTGGCAGGGGTGCTCAATGTCAGAGAGAGCGTTGACGACCGGCACGCGCGAATTCGCCGCCAACTCGGTGATGGTATCGTGCGCGTAGGTGCGCAGGACGATCACGTCTACCCAGCGCTCCAGATTGCGCGCGACATCGGCTATCGTTTCGCGTTCGCCAAGAGGCGAATTGGTTTGGTCGACGAAGATCGCATTGCCGCCCATGGTATTCATGCCGGCTTCGAATGCGAGGCGGGTGCGGAGGCTCGCTTTCTCGAACATGAGCACCATCTGCTTCGCGTCGAGGCCGTTGCGGTACTCGCGGGGATTGCGCTTGACGTCGTGCCCGAGTTTCATGATGGCACGCACCTCCGCGCTGGAAAGATCGGCGATTGAGCAGAGATCTTCGCCGGCCATACGTGCGGCCGCAGCGAGAACATCGGGATCCTTCTGCACGGGAACCGCGGACTGCTTGCGGTCCAGTCCTTTGCGATCAAGTTCCTTGCGGTCAAGGGTCGTTCTGCTAGCCATGATGTTGACCTCCGGCAGACTCGCCGAGGCGAGCCGCAGAATTTACTGTGAAGATTTCGTCGAGCGCGGCAATCGCCGTGTCAACGTGGGAGCGCTTCAGAATATAGGGCGGCAGAAAGCGCAGCACTGTGTCGCTGGTGCAGTTGATGAGGATATGGCGCTTGAGCATTTCGGCTACCGTGAGTTTGGCAAGCTCCGCAGAGTCGAGCTCGGCTGCGATCATCAGGCCTTTTCCGCGCACATCGACAATTGTGTCGTGGCGCTTGGCAAGATCATGCAGTTTCGCTTGAAAGTAGTCGCCGACTTCCGTGGCTTGAGCGAGGAGGCCGTCTTTTTCAATGGTGTCAATGACGGCGATGCCGACGGCGCAAGCCAATGGCCCACCACCAAAGGTGGTGCCGTGCATGCCGGCATGCATGACGCGCGCTACCTCTTCGGTGCACAGTACTGCTCCGAGAGGAAGGCCGCCGGCGAGTGGCTTGGCAAATGCGGTCACGTCGGGCTGAATGCCGTAGTGCTGGTATGCGCACCACTTGCCGGTGCGTCCCATGCCGGACTGAATCTCATCGACGACCAGCAATGCGCCTGTGGAGCTGGCCAATGCGCGGGCCTCGGCGAAGAACTCCTGCGTCAGAGGACGAACGCCGCCCTCACCTTGAATGGACTCGACGAGAATGGCGCAGACATCATTGGAAAATTTAGCGCGCAGATCGGCGACGTTGTTGAAGCGCGCAAATTCAACGCCGGGAACGACCGGCCCGAATGGCTCGCGGTATTTTGCCTTGTAGGTCGTCGACATGGAGCCAAAGGTGCGGCCGTGGAAGCTCTGTTCCAAGGCAAGAAACTTTGTGCCGATGTTCGCGCGTTCACTGCGGCGCAAACCAGCATAGGCACGCGCGAGCTTGAGCGCGCCCTCCCACGCTTCAGTTCCGGAGTTCGAGAAGAAGGCGCGGTCGAGGCCAGTGCGTTCAATGAGACGCAATGCCAACTCCGCCTGACCCTCGTGATAGTAGAGGTTCGAGCAGTGGATGAGCGCCCGACTCTGGCGCGCAATCGTATCCACGATCGCCGGATGGTTATATCCGAGCGCGTTGACGCCGATGCCGCTGAGCAGGTCGAGATACTTCGTACCGTTCTCGTCCTGGATGTAGACCCCTTCACCACTTACGAAAAGCACCGGGCTCCGCTCATAAGTGGAGAGGAGCAGGCGGGATTCCGCGGCGCGAATCTCTTCGAGTTTCATTGAATACGAACCTCCTGATATTTCCTCAGGGGCTAAAGCCCATTTGCTTTCGGGCCCCTATTCGGCATGGCTAAAGCCATGCCCTGATACAAACCTCTCTTAAAAACGCTCAACCAGAATGGCCAAAGCCATGCCCTGATACAAACCTCTCTTAAAAACGCTCAACCAGAATGGCCAAAGTCATGCCCTGATACAAACCACTCCCATAAAACGCTCAAGCAACCATCACTTCGGTGCCATGAACAACGCGCGAGCTGCACAGATCGGGAAGGGAACCGGCAGCTTCGGCGGGCAGAATTCGTACCCGCTTTACGCCGTTCAAGAGCGCCTCGCGACATGCGTTCAGCTTGGGCAACATGCCGCCGAAGATGACCGCACTCTTGACCAACTCCGCAATTTGATCGATGGAAAGCCAGCGCAGCACTTCGCCGCTTGCTCCCTTTACTCCGGGAACGTCGGTGAGAAAGACCAGCGCATCGGCGTGGCAGGCTACGGCACAGGCCGCGGCCATCTCGTCAGCGTTTATGTTGTAGTACTCACCATCGAACCCGAGGGCCATTGAGCAAAGCACCGGGACGCCATTCAATTGCCAGACAGCCTCAAGCCAGCGCGGATCGCTCGCAGCGATCTCACCCACAAAGCCAAGATCCCGCGATGTATGTTTCTTGCGGGCGCGGAAGAGCAATCCATCGCCGCCGGAAAGGCCGACCGCCGGTTGGCCGAGTGCGCCGAGAGCAGCAACGAGACCTTTGTTCACGCGGCCGGCAAAGACCATCAGAGCTACGTCGCGCGTTTCCGCGTCAGTAACACGCAGACCGTCAATGAATTCGCTCTCCTTGCCCAGCGCCTTGAGCGTTCTGGTTAGCTGTACACCGCCTCCATGAACCACCGCCACCTGGTTGCCGTCACGCACAAGATCAACGATGGCGCGCATGCAGCCTTCGAGCAGCGATGGAGTCTCCAGGCCCGCGCCTCCGAGTTTGACGACGTACTTCATTTCAGACCCTCCGAGGCGAGTTTCATGCGAGACCCTCCGATTCGGGCCAGCCTTGCATGACGTTCAGATTCTGAACAGCCTGGCCGGCAGCTCCTTTCAGGAGATTGTCGAGGCAACTGACGATGACTGCGCGCTTGCCGCCAGCATCAAGCTGGAAGCCGACGTCCGCATAGTTGGTCCGGACAGAATATTGAATCTGCGGCAGCGTTTTTTCGTAGAGCCTCACCATTGGACTGCCGGCGAAAAACTCGCGATACACTTGCGCCACACTTTCATGCGTCTGCGCCTTCACGAAATGCACATAAATCGTGGACAAAATTCCGCGCGGAATCGGCAACAGGTGTGGCGTAAAGACGATCTGGCCTCCCGAAATTCCAATCTCCTCCAGAATTTCGCCAGTGTGGCGATGCGCAAACACGCTATAGGCCGAGAGATTGTCGGCTGCGTACACAAAGTGCGTTTTGGCCGAGGGAACCTTTCCGGCTCCGCTGACGCCGCTCTTGGCGTCAGCCACAATTCCGCGATCGAGATCGATGAGACCCGCCGCGACAAGAGGCTTGAGCGGCAGAATGATCGAGGTTGCATAACAGCCCGGATTCGCGACCAGCTGCGCGGACGCGATCTCGTGGCGATGCAACTCGGGCATTCCATAGACTGCCTGAGCCTGCGTGGCTGCGGCGAGGTCGGAGCCTTCGTCGGCAAAGGTATAGATGGCGCGGTTGGCTGCTTCGGTCAACCGCCAGGCCGCGCTCAGATCAATCACACGCAACCCGCGATTGAGCGCTTCCGGTACCCATTCGCGCGACTGTTCATGCGGCGTAGCGAGAAACAGCACCTCGACTCCGAGCGTGGTGATCAGTTCCCACGAAAACGGTTCAAGTTTCAGGTTGGCGGCGCCGGCGTTGTCTCCCAGCTGCGGGTGGATCTCGGTGAGCGGAACGCCACCATGCGCAAGATCCTTGGCGTCAACGCGCCCGGCGAAGACCGGCGGCCTTCCCTTCAAGCGGGGATGATGCAACAACAGCCTTGCCAACTCGGCTCCGGCGTATCCAGTGACTCCGACAAGCGCGGTTTGCACGGTCTCTTTCATACCTCCACCATTGCCCTTAGCCGCGCATCGACCTCGGACGCGTGGCGCGCGTCCGTGCAAATTACCAGCACAGTATCGTCACCGGCAATGGTGCCAACAACTTCAGGCCACCCCTCACGATCGAGGGCAGCTGCGACAGGCTGCGCACCCCCCATCACCGTGCTCAGGACCACTTGGTTCATAGCCTGGCGGACACGCAGGCCAAGGCTGTCGATCATTTCATTGAGAGTTGGCGGTTGATCTTCTTCTGCCGCGGCCGCGGTTGCCGTGCCATGCCCATTGGGAAGCGAATAGCCGCCGGGGCCTTTTGAAACGCGGAGCTGGTGAATGTCCCGCGAGAGGGTAGCCTGGGTCACATGAATGCCGCGACGGCGCAACTTACGGCGTAGCTCATCCTGGCTCGCTACCGGCGAGTTGGACAGCACTTCGCGAATTACGTTGAGGCGTTGGACGTTCATTCCCTTGACCTGTTCCTTAAGCTGGCAAATCAAAGGCGCGGGCCGCAGCGCGGAAACCGCGCTTGAATAAATATACGACCTAAGCGCATAAGTATGCAAGGAAAAACTTTGCGGATAATTGAAGCTCCGTCAGCTGGCCGTCCGGTGCGGACCCCAAGCGGAGGGCTCCATCTACGATACCTTCCAATAAACAGCAGTCCGTTGCCAACTTTGGTTCAGCGGCTTGAGGACGAGGTCGCGTTCCTGCCCGGTAGCGCGGAACGCAAGTGTCTCGCCCGAAATCGGCTGGATCCAGGCGCCAGGTTCGGCGCCGTACGATTTGAGAGCGGGTATTTGTAACGGCGGCGCCTGCTGAATCTCCGGACCCTGATTGTGCTCGAGAGCTTCATCGAGTGCGGTTTTTGGGAACTGGCCAGCCAACACAAGAGGCCCATAAAGAAAAGCCTGCTGAGTCCGGTCGTCCGCCAGCGGTTCGGCGGTGACGCGCATCGGCAGTTCAAGCTCGACGCGGTCGCCGGCTTTCCAGGCGCGAGTCAACGACAGATAGCTTCCGGGCGTGCCCGTTGCTTCCAGCCGGCTTCCATTGATCGAAACGAAGCTCGCGGACGTGGTCCACGATGGAATGCGGATGCGCAGCGTCCAGGAAGCGACGGGCGATTTTTCAATGACGATTTTTGTCCGGCCGCTCTCGGGGAAATTTGTTTTCTGTGTCAACGCGATGCCGCGCTCCTTCCAATTCAACGTCGAAGCGAAGTAAAGATTGACAAAGAGCGAATCGTCATCATGGAAATAGATCGTGTCGTTCAGCTTCGAGAATTCTTCGAGGCCAGTGCCCGTGCAACACCAGAAACTGTCAGTCTCGGTGCAGGTCGTTTTCCAGGCTCCTGGAGCGAGCGAGAGGAAGTAGGAGGTATGGCCTGTCACTGGCTCGATCTCGCCGAGCCGGTGATTGAGTAGATTGCGCTCGTAGTAGTCAATGAGCTGGCTGTCGCCGCTCCAGGCATAAAGATGCCGCGCCAGCTTCATCATGTTGTATGCGCAACAACACTCCTGATGGTGCGAGCTGACCTGCATTTCGAGCGCGAGATGATTGGGATCGGTGAGCCAGTGCTCATTGTTGCTCGAGCCGCCGGTCGAGTAAGTGCGGGATTCGGAAACAATCTCGAAGAAGAAACGGCTCACGTCGGCGAAACGAAAGTCGGAGCTGATCTCATAGCGCCGTGCAGCGCCAATCACCTGCGGAACGTGGGTATTCATGTGCTGGCCCTTGAGCGCGTCTTTGCGAACGGCGAGCGGTGTGAAGAAGATTTTCTTGGTGAAGCGGTCGCCGGTGCGCGCCCAGCGGTCTTCGCCGGTTACTTCAGCGAGATTGTAGAGGATGTCATTCATCCCGCCGTATTCGGTATTCAGAATGTCCTGCATGTGTTCTTCGCTTTTGTTCGCCGTCCAGGAATCGACCCAGCCAGCCATCTTTACGACAACATTGAGAGCCTGATCGTTCGCGGCCTGCGTTTTCATGTCCAGAAGGCCGGCCATGATTTTGTGAATCGTGTAGAACGGAGCCCAGACGTTTTCGCGCCGGTCGAGGCGGTCAAAGAACGCTGAGGGAAACGCGCTGATGTAGCCGCTTTGGTTCAGTGCGGCCTGACAGGCGGCAAGGCCAGCGACGAGCTCGTCGGCCTTTGCCTTGACTGCGCTGTCTTTCGTCGCGGCGAAGAGAAGAGCACACGCCGAAAGATAGTGGCCGACAAAGTGTCCGCGCAACTCGCAGGTGGGAGCTTCCCAGCCGCCGAGGGGCGTGGCGTTCGACGGAAGGCCGGCGTTGACGCGGAAGTTGTGAAGCAGCCGGTCATTTCCGAGGCGAAGCATGTAGCCGCGGTTCCAATCGCGCGCCTGCTGCAAAGGTCCGGCTTCAAGTGTCACGTCGCCCGATGAAAAGGGCTGTAACTTCGGCCGCATTTCATTGCGAACGAATTGCAGCGGGGCAGCAAAGGGCTCGGGCTCGGGAACGGAAAAGATCCGGTTCGCATCCGCTTCGGGGCTCGGAGGCGTTTTTGGAGGGGCTGGCGTTGCCTGCGGGTGCGGCGCGGCTTCGGCTTTACCGAGAAGAGACGACCCAGCGGCTAATCCCAGTGGAGTTAGCGCAACATTTTTCGCGAATTCTCTACGGCTCACTTTTTTCATCGTGATCCCTCTCGTTGCAGTAAACGTTTACCTTGCGGATCTAGTTTAGATTGCAGGGGCTTTTACTTCAAATCTCTCCAGTTTGGCCCGAACGACAAGTCGGCGACGAGCGGCACTTTCAATTTTACGACTCCCTCCATTTCGGCCCTGACAAGCGCCGCGGCTTCGTCTTTCTCGTCGGCGGGAACTTCGAAGAGCAACTCGTCGTGGACTTGCAGGATCATGCGCGTCTTAAGTTTTCGCTCCGTCAGTTTGCGGTCGAGAGAAATCATTGCCAATTTGATGAGGTCGGCTCCCGTCCCCTGAAGCGGAGTGTTGACCGCGGTGCGCTCGGCAAATCCTCTCTGATTCGGATTGCGGCTTTCGATGTCGGGGATGGGACGCAGGCGACCGAACATGGTGCGCACGAAACCCTCTTGGCGAGTTTGGGCGAGGGTTCGTTCGATAAAGGCTCTGACGCCCTGGTAGCGCGCAAAGTAACGCTCAATGTAGGCCTTGGCCTCGGCCTGCGGAATGCCGAGCTGCGCGGCAAGACCGAACGCGGAGATTCCATAGACAATGCCGAAGTTTACGGCCTTGGCGCGGTTGCGGGTCTCCTTATCCATATTTTCGACGGATATGCCAAAGACTTCGCTCGCCGTGAGGGTATGAATATCAATTTCTTCGGCGTAAGCGCGAATGAGCAATGGATCGCCGCTAAAGTGCGCCAGCAGGCGCAGTTCTATTTGGGAGTAATCGGCTGAGAGCAGTTGCGTGCCGGGCGCGGCTGTGAACGCGGCACGAATCTCGCGGCCGAGCTCGGTGCGGGTGGGAATATTCTGCAGGTTGGGATTGATCGAAGAGAGGCGGCCGGTGGATGTGGCGGCGGCCTGAAACGTTGTGTGGACGCGCGAATCGGCATCGGCGAGCAACGGCAAGGCGTCAACGTAGTTCGATTTGAGTTTCGATAAATGGCGATACTCGAGGACGAGGCGCGGAACTTCGTGCTGCGCTGAAAGAAACTCCAGCACGTCCACCGCGGTCGAGATGGACTTGTTCTTGCCGCGCGCGGGCGGAGCGGGCAGGGCAAGTTTTGTGAAGAGAATCACGGCAAGCTGTTTGGGTGAGTTGACGTTGAAGCGCTCGCCGGCCAGCTCGAAGATGCGCTCGCCGACACGGGTCAATTCCCCGCTGAACTTGTCCGAAAGACTGCTTAACGCAGTTGTGTCGATGCGGACCCCGGCTTTCTCCATGCGGTAAAGCACGGGTGCGAGCGAGAGGTCGATTCCTGCGTAGACGCGCGCGACGCCGGCTTTGTCGACTTCTTCGCGCAGGGCGGGAACGAGCGCATGAATGGCGGCAGCCGCAGCAGGGAGAGACGAGGGCGCCGGCTGGTTGTTGCGGGCGGCGACGTCGGCCAATGATTGCGTCGCGTGCGTCGGGTTGAGGGCGTAGGAGAGAAGTTGCGTGTCGTCAACGGGGCTGCACAGCTCGACACCCATGTTGCCGAGAACATGCAGCGCGAGCTTCCAATCGTGGACTCGCTTGGGCACTGTCGAGTCTTCGAGAAGCGCTCGGAGTTCAGGCGTGAGCGGCAGGCGAAGCGCGAGGGCGGAATCGGCGGAGACTCCAACATAAAAGTGGGTCTTCTTTTCCGCAGTCTCGGCAACGTCGAGGAGCGAGAGGTTCGCGGGCGCTTCGTCTTCGGACTCGTCCGCGGCAGGCTTGGCCGCATCGAGCGCAAAGGCGAATCCATGTTCACGTGCGGAGGCGTAAAAGGCGGCAGCCTGGGTGTCGCTGGGCTCGTCGATGAGTTCCGGCGAAAGTCCGCCGGCGGCAGGCGCAAGGTCGCGGAGCATGGATGTGAACTCGAGCTCGGTGAACAGCGTGCGGCAGGCCTCGAGGTCGGGCGGCTGGGTTTCCATTGCGGCGAGATCGAGTGGCAGCGGCACGTGGGTGTCGATGGTGACGAGCTCTTTTGAGAGCAGAACGGTTGCGCGATTCTGCTCGAGCGATTCGCGGTACGTTTTGCGCTTTACCTCGGCAGCGCGATCCAGCACGGCCTCGACTGTGCCGAATTCCTTGATCAGCTCGACGCTGCCCTTGTCACCGATGCCGGACGCGCCGGGAATGTTATCGACCGAATCGCCACGCAGGGCCATGACGTCGATGACCTTGTCGGGAGGGACGCCGAGCGTCTCGATGACCTTCGCGGGATCGAGGATCAGGTTGTCTTTTTGCGGATTGAGGATCTTCACCTGCGGCGTGACGAGCTGCATCATGTCCTTGTCGCCGGAGACGATGAAGACTTCGTGGTGCTGCTCGGCGGCTTCGCGCGCCAGAGTGCCGATGACGTCGTCTGCCTCGAAGCCTTCGGCCTGGAGAATGGGGATACGCAATGCTTCAAGCGCGCGGCGAATGTAGGGAATCTGACGGCGAAGATCCTCGGGCATGGCTTCGCGCTTGGCTTTGTAGCCGTCGTAGCTCACGTCATCAAAGCTCTGTGTCTTCGCGTTCCAACGGCGTAAGGTTCCGATGGCGCGGGCGCGCTCGTCGCGGAAGACTTCGCCGCTGACGTCAAAGACGGCGGCAAAGTATTTGGGCGAGAAATCCTGGCGGAGCTTCTTGATCATGTTTACGAAAACGTAGGTGGCCGCCGTGGGAAGGCCGGAGCGCGTGGACATGGGCCGCGAGCGCTGCATGGCGTGATAGGCGCGAAAGATGAACGACATCGCGTCGAGGAGGAAGACGGGCGGCCTGGATTGGTCGGGCACGGTAGAGAGGATAACAGTTGTCAGTGATCAGTGGTCAGACGGTCGAGATCTCAGGGTGATCGAGATTAGGCGATGAACATGCAATCGCCGTAGCTAAAGAAGCGGTAACGGGATTGAACGGCGTGGCGATATGCGGCGAGGACGCGGTTGAGACCCGTGCGCTGGAGGCCGGCGAAGGCCGAGACCAGCATGAGCAGGCTGGACTGGGGCAGATGAAAGTTGGTGAGCAGGGCGCCGACGACGCGGAAGTCGAAGCCGGGCGAGATGAAGATGTCAGTTGCTGCGGAGTGCGGTTGGATCGGGTTGTTGCCAGCCCTCAGCGCGGCGGCCTCAAGGGTGCGAACGACCGTGGTGCCGACGGCGACGATGCGGCGACCTTCGCGCCTGGCGTTGTTGACAGCGTCGGCAGCTGCCGGGCCGATGGAATAGCGTTCGTGGTGCAGGCGCACTTCGTCGACGCGCTCGACACGTAGTGGCGCGAATGTGCCGAGGCCGACGTGGAGGGTGACACGCGTTATGTCGATCCCTTTGGATGAGAGTTGTTCGAGAATAGCCGGCGTGAAGTGCAGTCCGGCGGTGGGCGCGGCGACGGAACCGCGCTCATGCGCAAAGACGGTTTGATAGCGTTCGCGATCGGTATCGGCATCGTCGCGATGAATGTATGGTGGCAGCGGGATGTGGCCAATTTGGTCGAGCACGCCGAAGAAGTCATTTGTCGAGCTCTGGATAGGGGCGAACTCTAGCAGACGCTCGCCGAATTGGCCGCGCTCGAGGACTTCGGCTTCAAGTGCAATTGCGCCGTCGGGTGCTGGGAAGACCAGGCGCTCGCCGATGGCTACTTTGCGGCCGGGACGGACAAGCGCGCGCCAGCGATTATGGCCGACAGGTTCAAGAACCGGTTCGAGTAGCATGACCTCGATGCGGCCGGTTGGTTTTTCACGGTCTCGGACTAATGTGCGGTTAGCGAAAAGACGCGCGGGAATGACGCGGCTGCCGTTGAGGACGAGAAGGTCTCCGGGGCGCAGATGTTTTCCGAAATCAGCGAAGGAATCGTCGCTGAATGCGCCGGTTGCGCGGTCCATAATCAACATGCGGCTTGTGCCGCGCTCGGCGGGAGGCTGCTGCGCGATCAGGTCTTCGCGCAGATCGTAGTCGAATTCCTCGATCCGCTGCTCCGCACTTAGATCGTTTGGGTGCTCCGTACTTGGATCCGTTGGGCGCTCTGCGGTCGCAGGTCTCGGAGGAGATGGTTCAGACATTGGCGGAGGACTTTCCGTCGGGTTCGGCTTTGCCAAAATGCTCCAGCGCGTGGATGCGGGCGCGTTCGATGGTGGCGTTGAGTTGTTCGCGCTGCTCCTCGATCATATCGTCGGGGATTCTGTCTTCGGCCAAGTTTGTCGGAACGTGCATCCAGCGAGACCAACTGACGACGATGCGCGTAAACGGCATGGGAACGAGGAAACGGTCCCATGATCGCAGGGTCCAGGCGCGGCGCGGCTCTAAATGAAAGGCGCCGATGTGCGCGCCGGTGAGAGCGGCGAGTCGGATGGGGCCTGACTTGGTGCGGTAGATCGGGCCGCGCGGGCCGTCGGCGGTGAAGATGGCGGGACGGCCGGCTTCGATTACTTGCTGGAGGCCGAGCAGGGCCTCATGAGCGCCGCGCGAGCTGGAGCCGCGGACGGTCTTGAATCCGAAGAGCTCGAGGGTGCGCGCGATTAGTTCGCCGTCGAAGCTCTGGCTGACGATGATGGTTGCGCCGGTGCGACGGAAATAAAACGTGCAGGGCAGAACGCACTGGTGCCAGAAGCAGAAGATTTCGGCCCCCGCGCCAGCGCCAAAGGGAAGCGGCGTTGCGCCTTTTTCGGCTACGGTTTCAAAGCGCCAGGTGCGACCGACAATGGAGAGGAGCGCCCAAACGAGGCGGGGAACGACGGCGAGGGTAAATCGCTGGCGGAGCAAGAACATTGTTTTCCCAGGTCTCAAAGGCGAGACCTGGGGCACCCCTTGTTGTGCTGGGCTCGGCTGGTCTTCAGTGGTCACTCCGTCGATTCTACGGCGGAGGGCTCGAGTTACCGGGCTTGTCGAGTGGTTGAGGCGGGGATCATGAACTGCTTTTAATTGCCGGACTTTGGATCACCCGACTTTGGCGAGTCGGGCCATGTGGGGCTGATCAGCTCGATGGTCATTACGGGGCCATCGGCATAGATGGGGCCTTGTTCCTTGACAAAGGTTGGGGCTTGGCCGGTGACGGCCCAGATTTCAATATTTGGGGGCGCCTTGCCGATGAGGGGCGCTACGACGCCGGCGATTCCGCCGAGCACGATTTTGATTTCATAATGGGTCGCCTTGCGCGTTGTGCCGACCAGGGAGTAGCTGTCTTCGCCAACTTTGGAGATGACGAGCGTGACCAGCAATGCCTTGGGAGTGGATACGACTAAAGAGACTGTTTTTTGAGCAGCGGACCCCATGTTTTCAATGACGAGGGGAACCATGCCGTTGGCGAGATCGGCCGGCAGTTTCAGATGGTCGGTCCTAAACTCACCCTTGCCATCTTTTCCTGTGGATCGGGTGAAGACCTGGCCGGTACGAGCGTTGACGAAGACCTCAGTGGGATGAGGAAAGAAAGGCCCCTTTTGAACATGGTGGTCGGAGATGAGCTGGAAGGTGTGGTGCTGCGTATAGACCGTGGTTTCATCGTCGATAGAGCCATCTTTGAAGGTGAAGAGTGTTTCTGAAGTGATCCGATCGCCATGGACGACCTGAGTACTGTCTCCATAAGCAACAACCTGGCCGTCTGGCGAACGCAATTCGAGGAAGCCGTGATAGGTTCCCTGGACCTTGCGAACGAGTGTGGGGTCGGCATGAAGGCGCGGCTGGATGGCGCAGACAAGCAGTGCGGCCATGAACGTGGGCCGGGACCAAAGTCGTAAGCGATTGACCAATAAATGTTTCAAGGGCGGAATTTTCGGGGGACTTTTCATTCGATGTTTGCCTTATGGGCGATGAGAGACGATAGCATGCGGTCTCGACGCCGGGATGAGCAATTATGGACATCCAACAACACGCATCTGTTGCGCGTTTCTCTTGAGAGTAGATGGGATTCGTGGGGAATGAGTTGTAAAGATGGCAGTGGTTAGTGATAAGTGCGTCTGTGCGTGATCGAAGGTTGTGCTGTCCACCTTGGGCGCAAAAACAAGAGCGCGCCGAAGGTCGGGCACCCACTCTTGTTGCGGGAACTTGCAGTCAGGAAATTAGCTGTAGCGGAGCCAGCGGAGGAGTTCGGGCAGGGTGGCGCGTTTGCCGTACATGAGGATGCCGACGCGGTAGAGGCGGGAGGCGAACCAGATGACGCCCCAGATGGTGAAGACCATGAGAGCGAGGGAGACGGCGATCTGGCCCCAGGGATAGGGCGCGGACAACATGCCGATGCGCGGGACCATGACGAGAGGCGCGGTGGGAGGAAAGAGCGAGGCGGCAACGACCCATGGCGAGTTGGGATTGTTGAGCAGGAAGGGCAGGATGGCAAAGCTGGTCCAAGTGGGGATTACGGCGAGGGTGATGTACATCTGCAGATCCTGCGCGGTTTCGCAGGTAGCTGCGAGGCCGGAGAAGAAGGCGCTGTAAAGGAAGAAACCGAGGATGAAGTAGATGGGGAAGAGGACGACCTCAAGAACGCTGAAATGGATTTTGATGTCGCCACTGAGTATGGGTGCGGCCAAGGCGGAGCCGGAGAGAAGAATAGCGGCGGCGATCCAGATGGCGATCTGGGTGAGGCCGACGGCGCCGACGCCGAGGAGCTTGCCGGTGAGCAGATCGTCAGGGCGCGCGACGGCAAGCATGACTTCAAAGATGCGCGAGCTTTTTTCTTCAATGACGGAGCGGGCCATGTCCATGCCGTAGAGGAGAATTGGCATTGTCATGAGGAAGGTCATCAACATCGACGCGTAGAAGGGCCCGATGCCCTGGCTCTTGCCGGTTTTGCCGCTCGAGGAAAGCTGAAGGGTTTCAATGGGAACGGATTGGACGAGGGAGTGGACTTTGAACTGGGATAATCCCTGCTGGGCGAGACGAAGATTGAGGAATCCGGCGTTGATGGCGTTGTTGAGGCGCGAGGTATCGAGCAGGTCGGAGGAGGATTGAGACTCGAAGGTGACCTGGGGCGCAGCGGAGGCGGAGTTATCGATGATGATGAGGCCGTCGATGGATTTGTTCTGGAGGCGCGTCTGAAGTTCGGCGAGGCCCTGAGGTGTGAATGGAGCAACGGCGTCAATGGTGTAATGGGCGCTTTTATCGGAGAGGAGATTGTCGCGGATATCGGCGGCGAGATCGGAGTTGTCGGCGGCGATGGCAATGTGGCGGCTTGTGGCGAGCTTGCGCCCGGTGTAGCCGCTGACGCCGAGCAGAAAGACGATGAGCAGCGGAACGAGTAGCGTGGAAATGCGGAAGGCACGGCCGCGAATCTGCTGGAGGTACTCGCGGCGAGCGACGAGAAGCACATTACGCGGCGAATTCCGTTTCATTGGGGTTTCCCTCCCACGGTCTGAATGAAGATCTCCTCGAGTGAAGGCTCGACCAGTTCGAAACGGTAAATGGCGGCCATGGATGCGGCAAGGTGAAGGAGCTTTTGCGCGTCGCCGCCGGGCCTTAGTGTGATTTCAGCGTGGCTGGAGTAGTTGTTGGCGGTGGCGATTTCGTCGGACTTGAGGAAATCGGCGCTGCCCTCGAATTCAACGATGACGCGATTGCGCTCATAGCGGCTCTTGATTTCGCGCAGGTTGCCGCTGAGGACGGCTACGCCGTTGTTGATGAGGCATATTGAGTCGCAGAGCTTTTCGACCTGATCCATGCGGTGGGTGGAAAAGAGAATGGCTTTGCCCTGCGATTTTAGCTCGAGCAGAGCGTCCTGAAGGAGCGTGGTGTTGACGGGATCGAGGCCGCTGAATGGCTCGTCCATGACGACAAGGCCGGGGTCGTGGAGCAGCGTAGCGATGAATTGGATTTTCTGCTGCATGCCCTTGGAAAGCTCCTGGGTTTTCTTGTCGAGAGAATCGGAGATTTCCATGCGAGCGGCCCAATCAACGGCGCGTTTGCGCGCGGCTTCAGCGGTGAGGCCGTGCAGCTGGCCGAAGAAGACCAGCTGATCGAGGACAACCATTTTTTTGTAAAGGCCGCGCTCTTCGGGCAGGTAACCGACGCGATCGAGGCTGCGACGGTCGAATGGTTCTCCGAAAAGGGTGATGCTGCCGGAATCGGGCATGGTGATGCCCATCATCATGCGGATGGAGCTGGTTTTGCCGGCGCCGTTGGGGCCGAGGAGGCCGAACATCTGGCCAGCATCGATGGAGAGGGAGAGATCGCGGACGGCGACTTTGCTCTCGTATGCCTTGGTGACTCTGGCGAGCTCAACGACCGGCATGAAGGGTCTCGTGGTGGTGGGGGATCGAAGCCATAGTGGATCGGAGCAAAGCGTCAGGAGAAGTGTAGCAAACGAGCAGGGACCGAGGGACCAAGGGAACAAGAAGACAGGGGATAGGGCGTGGAAAGAAGGGGAAGGAGGAGACTGGGAATTGAAATTCGGGAGTAGGAAACAGCAGACGAGAGAGCGTGGTGCTGAGGAAGAACTTTTGCGGTTAAGGCTTGATTGCGGCGTTATACTGCAACAGCCTTCCATTCCCCAAGAAGGAACGTCCCTTTTGAAAGGTGATTTCCCATGGCAAGTTATCTGGTCCAAGCCTCGTACACAAGTGAGGCGCTCGCGTCGCTCGTCAAGAACCCAGAGAACCGCACCGAAATTGTGAAGAAGACGGCAAAGAAGCTCGGAGGCAAGTTGAGCGGATCGTGGTTGTCGTTTGGAGAATACGATCTGGTGATGGTGGTGGAAATGCCGGACAACATCAGCATGACATCTTTCGCGATCGCAGCAGCGGCCGGAGGCTCACTGAAATCGGTGAAGACCACTCCGCTGATCAGCACCGAAGATGCAATGGCGGCGGTCAAGAAGGCAGCAACATCGGGCTATAAGCCGATCGGGGCCAAGAAATAGACGCGACAACTGAGGCGAATGTGCGTGCGCGGGGCGGGCGGTGGGAGAGGTGTGCGACGCGCGATTGGCGGATTGCTAGATGAGACGCCGGCGGACGAGATCGAGGGCAAGCTGCGCGGCCCACTCGCGGACGCGCTCGCGGTCGCCGCGGAAGGTGCGATCGATCGCGTTGGTGCCCTGAGCGTCAGAGACGGCGACGTAGACGAGGCCGACAGGTTTGGAATCGGTTGCGCCGGTGGGGCCGGCGATTCCTGTAACACCGAGGCCCAGAGTTGCGCCGGTGCGCGCTCGGATGCCTTCGGCAAGAGATTTGGCGACTTCAGCGGAGACTGCGCCGTGTTTTGCGATGAGCCTAGCGGGCACATCGGCGAAGGAAGTCTTGAACTCGTCGGAATACACAACAACTCCGCCAAGAAATGAGCGCGATGCGCCGGGAACGGACGTGATGCGCTGAGAGATAAGGCCGCCGGTGCAGCTTTCGGCGACGGCGAGTGTCGCCTGGCGCAGACCGAGATAGTACTGGACGATCTGTTCGAGAGAATCGCCCTGTGAGGAGTAGAACCAATCTTCGAGCGCCACTTCAATCTTCTCGGCGAGCTCGTCGACGCGCTGCTGTGCGGCGAGGAAGCTTGGATTGGAGCAGATGAGAGTGATCTGCAGGTCGCCGGTGTGGGCGAGCAGGGTGGTTTCAACATCGGCGTAGGTGGAGTAGATGGGGGCGAGAAGCTTATCGGCCTGCGACTCGGGAATCATGGCTGCCTTGAGCGTACGCACGGCGATTGAGCGAGGAGGTACGACGTCGCGCAGGCGAGGCAGACATTCAGCGTCAAAGAGCGGAGCGCACTCGTGGGGAGGGCCGGGGAGCAGCATGACGAGCTTGCGGAAGCCGGAGAATGCGATGTCAAGCCATTGGGCGGGCGCGCTGCCGTTGGAGTTGGGCAGTACAATTGCGCCTTCGAGAACGTCGGCCTGCTTGAGATTGTTCGGCGGCATAGTGATGCGCCAGACGGCGGCGCGGGCGTGCAGTGCGGCGACTTGCGTGGCATCGCGGCGAAGCGTGAGCGAAAGCGCTTCGGCGACCGCTTCGCGTGTGAGATCGTCTTCGGTAGGCCCGAGGCCGCCCATGAGGATGAGAATGTCGGTGCGGGCAAGAGCGGTTTTGATGGCGCTGACAAGATCCTTGCGGCGGTCGCCGACGACGGTCTTGAAAGCTACAGTGACTCCGAGCGAGTTGAGCTTTCCAGTGAGATAGAGAGAATTGGTGTCCTGGCGGAAGGGGGTGAGCATCTCGGAGCCAACGGCAATGATTTCGGATTTCATGAAAGCAGCTTCTAGCTCCTAGCCTCTAGCTTCTAGCTTTATCGCACTGGACAAACATTTGCGTTTCACTTGCCGAAGTCAGGCGCGGTTCCAACACATAGCACCGGCCAAGCTAGAGGCTAGCAGCTAGCAGCTAGAAGCTTAGAACAGGTTCAGGCCTTCGACCCCCAAGTCCACATCATAAACGGCGTCGTTGGTGGCGAGGATGGTGGTGCCGAGAGGAGAAAAGGCGACGCCGACAAGGTTGGTGGCAGCGAGCACCAGTGAGGCGTGGCCGCTGGGCGTGATGCGGACAAGTCCGTGGTGGCCATGGAGGCAGGCGGCGACATAGACATCGCCTTCGCTGGAGATGGCCAGGCCTTGCGGGCGGCCGAGTCCGCGATACCAGGCGCGCGTGTCGCCGTTGGGCTCGACGGCCCAAATGGCTTCATTGGACGAGAGCGAGGGCGCAGTGACAAGCAGCGTGCCTGCGTCGTTGACGGCGAGGTGATACGCGGCGACGCTCGGCTCCAGCGTGGCGTGAACAAAGATCTGGCGCTCGCGGTTGATTTTGAAGATGGTGCCGCTGCGATCGCCGACGAAGAGATTGCCTTCGGCGTCGAATGCCGCGCCGGTGGCGACACCCATGCCTTCGACATATTGCGTGAATTCGCCGGCGGAATCGACGCGGTAGACGTTGCCTTCAGCGCGTGACGTGACGAAGAGATCGCCATCGGGATTGAATGCGAGTCCGGTGGCGTTGAGGATTCCGGTGACGAACGGAGTGGCGCGGCCGTCGGGGCTGACGCGGACGACGGAGACGGGCGTCTGCTTGCCGCGCGGTCCGGAGATGGTGGCGTAGACCATTCCGGAGCGGCTTACGGCGGGG
>Ga0208849_1000722_pt1 | contig 27976 bp, 29 predicted proteins | sample NGESurdeep072012_10_FD_184470 | JGI IMG/M metagenome (GOLD analysis project Ga0208849, IMG submission 184470) | Arctic peat soil microbial communities from Barrow, Alaska - NGEE Surface sample 53-3 deep-072012 (SPAdes) | ecosystem: Environmental > Terrestrial > Soil > Wetlands > Peat ... | reverse complement strand
TGCTCAGCGTCGCGTCCTTGGGCCGGAGCACCCCCAAACTCTTAGGGCGATGACCATGCTTGCTCTCACCATGGCGAAGGAAGGCCGGTACGCCGAAGCCGACAAACTCCAGAGTCAAGTCATCGAGATCATGACCCGTGTGTTCGGACCAACGCACACGTCCACACTACAAAGCATGGAGATGGAAGCACTGGGCTTCAGCCGCGAGGGGCGTTATGCGAATTCAGAAAAAATGTTTCGTGATGTGATCGAGACGGCGGAGAAAACCAATCAACCAGCTACAGTGGCCGAGGCTTGGTACAACTTCGCGTGCGCCGAGGCTGCAAGAGGTCGCCCGAACGAAGCATTCGCCGATCTCAACCATGCCATCGAAAACGGCCTCATCTCTCCCGGAGAACTTTCACTTGATCCTGAATTGAAGGCTCTCCACAGCGATCCACGGTTCGACGCCTTAGTCGCAAAGGCACGCGCAACCAACAGCGCGAGGAAAAAGTAGGCAAAACGGGGGCGCTCGTTCCATTTTTCGCCAGTAGGTAGGGAGTGTGTGTGCGTGAGAACTCTGTTTGTAACAATCCAGTGGCGCAAAGTCGGCAAATTGCAGCCCCGCAGCGCGGAACTACAATAGCCCAGCACGTCAGAGTCTGTGTGAGTACTCGCCGGAGAGCAAGCGAGTGGAACGGAGTACGGCAAAAACCAGCTCCGGAGGAGCGGCATAGCTTAGCCCCGGACGAAAGTCCGGGGTAAAAGTAGACCACGGCCACGCGCCCAAAGGGCGCAATAGTTCTCCCACAGACCCGTCAGCGCTGGGAAAAGTGAAAAAACAATTCAAGTCCCGGAGGGACGACAGAGTTCTCACGCAGACTCGAAGGGGCGGAAGATGGGTTGCGACACAGACTCGCTCGCGCCACACACTTGATCAGATCTGCCGAGAACTAAACCTTCTCGGTGGTCTCCGGCTCCGGCGTCTCTTTCGAATTCATCGCACTCTTGAATCCGCGAATTCCATCTCCCAAGCCCTTGCCGAGCTCCGGCAATTTTTTTGGCCCAAAAATGAGCAAAGCTAATCCGGCAATCACCAGCAGGTGCATTGGTTGAAACAATCCTTCAAACATAATTCCTCCCAGGAATTCCTGATTCCACCAATAAAACGATTCAAACATAAAGAAGGAACGGAGAAACTTGCGCTTCCCCGTTCTCGAATAGAAAGAAACTACTTAATGGTGCCGTTCATTCCGTCGGGATAGAAGCCACCAGAGTGGGCTCCGCCACCGTAAACAATATTCAATACCTGCGCTGCTGTGCGAGGAATGGACAATGCGGTGCTGTCAACGCAGAACGGATTCTGCTGAGTGGGAGGAACGTCCTGCGAATCTACCGCCGGGCTATTCACTCCATACCAGATGCATGCCAAACGGATGGATCCCGAGTGTTGAGCTTCGGTCGCCAGAATTCTGCCAGCGGCGTCGAGATAGGTCTTGTTCTGAATCAGCGGAGCGGCGCCTAGATACGCGCTGACTCCAACATCTTCGAATTGACGGCCCAGCTTCATGAAGTCATTGACATTGGCGAAACCATAGCCGAGCGCATCCAGATTGATGGCAGGCTTGGGTACGGCGGCCGAACCGAGAGCAGCGCGAAGATACTTAACATGGTCAACTTCGTCGGTGCGAAATCCGCTGGCTACGAACGCGATATTCGCACCGGTAAAGCTCACCATCTTGCCGCCTGTAGTCGGGCCCGTTTGCTGGCTCGACGAAATCACGCCTAACCCTACCAACGTCGTTCCCCAAGTGGACTTCAAGTAAAACTCGGCTTCGAGGTACTCGAGGTTCAAGGCAAAGTTGAGGATGTCAGCATCGGTAAACGTGGCTGCGTGCAATTTACCCAGACTGCCGCCCATCATCGTCATTGCGGCAACACCCAGGCCGGTAGCGCCGGCGCGCTTTAGAAACTTGCGACGGTCAACCGAACTTTCAACAATCTTCTCCAACAATTCAGTTTTCATTGAACTCTCCATTTATTTTTCTCGACGTTGAGGATCCGTCGCCGGATGCCTTGGGCCAAAGCGTTGACAGGAGGAAAAACCTGCTAGAGAGTTTCCAGAAACCAGGAAGGGACGTTACTGGTTCAGCACTGAGGTGCGATCTCAATCGCGAAGGTTGCCTAAATATTTTTTTGTCACGAATATTGACTATGCTAAATCCGAATCGCGCATCTGAACGTACTCACTATATCGCCCGAACGCTTGGATAGTGCATGAATCAAGGGTTCGGCGAGCACACGCTGGGTTTGGGGGCGAAGGGACAACGCGCATTTTCCAAAGCGAATGCGCACTAAGCCTCCTCATCCGCGTTTGCCAGCCTGTTGTCTATTTGATTAAGGTGTTCCGCCTAGATTTGTTCCTTCATCATCCAGTCCGGCAACTAGGAATGGCGCGAACGGATAGCCGTAAGAAAGACGGTGGTGAGACTTGCTTCGCCAGCTTCGAGCCTTCGCTGCCCGTGAAGTCGGCTGGAAAGAACTCTCGGCAAATGCTGTGCAGAGACTCAGGGATATCGCCTAGCATATGGTGCCGGGAGGGGGAATTGAACCCCCACGGCCTTTCGGCCTCCGGATTTTAAGTCCGGTACGTCTGCCAATTCCGTCATCCCGGCGCGCGATTATTCTAACTGATCTCCGCTTGCTATTATCCCTGCGTGACTCTTGCGAAGCTTCTCATACTCATTGCGGTATTTTTTTTGACCAGCCTAGTCAGTGTGGTGACCGGGAGCACTTCACTCATCACTGTTCCGGTGCTGATCGCCGTGGGAATCGAAACTCACGTCGCGATTGCCACGAATATGCTGGCACTGACATTCCTGAGCGCGGGCGGATCCATTCCATACATTGGAAAGGGGATCATTGATCGCCGGAGATTGCCTCTCGCTTTGGTTCTCACGGTTGCGGGATCAGCAATAGGCGCGCTGGTGATGCTGAAAGTGCCAGCGAAGGCGGTGCAACTCACGTTGGCTGTCGTCATGTTTGCCGCAGCCGCGCTAATACTCATACGGAGCAAAAGCGGATCGGGGAAGACTGCATCGCGGACGCGCGGACTCTCGAAATCCGGTGCGTACTCCGTGTTCGGATATGCCGCAACTTTTTTGCTGGCGGTCTACGGCGGATCTTTTAGCGGCGGCTACGTCACCATGTTGACGGCTGCATTTGTCTTCTTCTTTGGCATGACGTTGTTGGAATCTGTGGCCACCACGAAAATCGTTAATTTATTTTCGTCCGGAGTTGCGACGTTGGTGTTTTTTTGGCGCGGCATTGTGGACTGGAAACTTGGCGTTGTGCTGGGTCTGGTGATGTTTGTGGGAGCGCTGCTGGGAAGCCACATCAGCATGAAGATCAGTTCCACGTGGTTGCGGCGGATATTTATTGTTGCGGTTCTGGGGATGGCGTTAAAGATGCTGTTGGTTGCAACGTCCCATTGACTGTCAAGGGTAGAAACCATTGGCTATTGGGTCAAGTTGCGAAACCAATTAACCACGAAGGACACGAAGTTGCACGAAGGAAGGCAGCACATTTCAGATGCGCACCGGACACTGGGCCGAAAGGGATCCCCGCACTGTAAGCGGTGAAAGCGGGACGGCCTTTGAAGTTCAGAATGGCTTCCACCATTATCGAGCGCGCCGAGTTACCGGTGCACAGGGACAGAACGTTATAGTGCGCTGGCAACTTGTTTCCTCACTGGCAGCAGGTTGAGTCGCAGCAGGGTTCACTTCGCGGCGGCTTCACTGCGCTCACGAAGGCGCTCATGAACTTGCCGTCCACTTGCGGTGCAATGGCATCCACGTTGATGTTTTGTCCGGAGAGAAACTCGCGCACATCTTCTATGCGATAAATTCTGGTTGGCTCAATCTCGATTTTCTCGAATCCGGCGGAGATGAGCTTGTTGCGATACTCGTTTTCCTCGAGAGCACCGGCAACGCAGCCGACCCATAGAAGGACATTTTTGCGAATCTCAGAAGGCATCTCGCCACGAGTGACTATGTCGGACACGGCAAAACGCCCGCCAGGCTTCAAGACGCGAAGGGCCTCCCTGAGAACGCGGTCTTTGTCTGCCGAAAGGTTGATGACGCAATTAGAAATGATGACATCCACAGAGTTATCGGGCAGCGGGATGTGCTCAATTTCACCTTTCAGGAACTCGACATTTTCGACTCCAGCTTTGCGCTTGTTTTCGTTCGCGAGCGCGAGCATTTCGTCGGTCATGTCGAGGCCGTAGGCTTTGCCGGTGGGGCCGACTCGTTTCGCGGAAAGCAACACGTCTATGCCGCCGCCCGATCCGAGGTCGAGGACGACTTCGCCTGGATTCAGGTTCGCGAGCGCAGTTGGATTCCCGCAGCCCAACGAGGCCAGCATGGCTTCTTCAGGAATCTGCTGCGCCTGGGACTGGTCATACAGGTTGGACGTGATGGGATCATCGCATCCCGTGCTGGCGGTGGCTCCGCAACAAGAACTTTGACCGCTGTTCACACGCAATGCGGCTTGTCCGTATTTCTCTTTCACAACTTCTTTAATATTGAGTTCGCTCATGGAATAACCCCTATCTGCAAACTTGAATGATGCTTTCGGTATCTACAGCTTTGTTGCGAGTACAACATTCGGCGTACAAGAATTGGAGAAGCGCTTGCAGCGCGGCAACGTTGGCGGTGTAGCGAAGAAACGTGCTTTCCCTTTGAACGTGAACCAGGTCTTCAGCTTTCAATTTGTCGAGATGGTGTGACAAAGTCGAACTCGGAATATCGAGCTCTTCCTGAATTTCGCCGACGACGGCTCCCTCGGGGTGGGCCGTGAGCAGGAACCGCATGATGCGAAGGCGCGGCTCGGTACCAATGGCCGAGAACATGTCCGCGTATTTGGCCACCTGCTGTGCCGACTTTTTCGAGTCTTGTCTTGCCACATTTCGATAATTGCAGAAATATGGATGTGTGTCAAGTTAGTTATCGTCTGCCATTCCAGGGTTTGCTGACGGAGACTCCGTGCTCGGCGGCGCGAGCCATGAAGCGCAATTGCGCCCATTCCCCTCGCTTTTAGCGTTGTTTAATACTTTCCCCGGTAATTTTCATGAAGACCTTCAGTAAAAAACGCGGCCACGAAGCGAGCCGCGTGGTTAAAATTGCCTGTATTTTTGGTGATGAATAATTGTCTCGACTCCCCTTTTCGACTATATTTGTGCGCATGTCAGACCTCATCCCGGAGATAAGTGGCGGCGCACTTGTCCTACTTGGATCTTTTAATCCTAAGATTTTTCAGCCCGAATGGTTTGCCCGACAGCAACTTCTTCCCCAAGCCGAGGCCGACGCCGCTGAAATCAAGATCCTTATTCCGCAAGTGTCCCATTTCGAAACGGAGAGATTTGTTATCCAGGTAACCACCGAGCGCTTCGCTGTAACGTCGAAGGCGAGTGCAAATCCAGCCCCGCTCCGGGACCTGGTACAAGGCACCTTCTTTATTTTAGAGCACACGCCTGTGACCGCGATGGGGCTTAATTACCTGATGCATTTCGCAATGGGGTCTGAAGAAAAGTGGCACGAAATCGGCGATCGTCTCGCTCCAAAGGAACCCTGGAATCAGATTCTGGAAGGCCGCCCGGGCCTGCTGTCGATGACGATACTTACCCAAATGAACGAGCCTAAGGGATCGCAATTCCGCATAAAGGTCGAACCATCTGCTCAGGTACAGTTCGGCGTTTACTTTGAGACAAACGAGCACTATCCCGCGCCCGAAAATGAGCCGCTAAGGGGTCTGATGGGTATACTAGGTGAACGTTGGGAGGACGCACAAATCTATGCCGCAAGGGTTGTCAACCACATTCTCAGTTGGGCAAGAACGGACTGCTGACGCTCAAAGCGCGATATCTGGCTCTGCCGACAGCGGTCCAATATTCGAATTCAGCTCAGAGTCTAGTGTGGACGGGAATGCGAACCCGCAGCTAGGGAGCACGTTTTCATCCTTACAGATAACTAAAGAACCCGGGTCCGTTGCCGATTATCGAGACCCGATGATACCGACCAGCGCGACATTCCAACCGGCAGCTAGGATGCTGAAGATATCGAGCCGCGAGCCAAAGTTAAAAACGAGGCAACTCTGGGAGGGCACCGTCATCGGGGTGCGCAATGGCGGTTTCGCTGCGGTTTTGAGGGATAGGACAAATCCGTCTAATCCCGACGAACAAGGTTCATTTAATTTCGAAGACACCGAGATATCGGCCGACGACTTAGGACTGATCCATCCGGGTTCGACTTTTTACTGGATAATCGGCACCGAGGTGACTCCTGCTGGTCAGGTGAAAAATGTGTCTATGCTCCAATTTCGGCGGGTGCCTGCATGGACAGAACTTAGGTTGCAGCGCAATGCCGAGAGTGCCCACCGCCTTCGGGAGTCCTTTCAGGAAGAAGCTTGAGGCGCAGCGATCCTCCCGCGGTAGACGAGTTTGAGATCTCCGTTATTGGCCCGGGCCGCGGCGAGTGTGTAATTGTTCACCTGGGGGACAATCATTGGTGCGTGGTCGACTCTTGTGTCCCCCGAAGACTTGCTGAGCCGGTCGCGATCGAGTACCTCAACAGTTTTCAGAATGGTGCCTTGGCTGGCGTCGAATTGATCGTCGCGACGCACTGGCACGACGATCACATCCGCGGCCTCGCTTCAATTGTAAGCAAAGTTCCCACTGCCTCTTTTTTCTGTTCGAACGCCCTAAACACCGACAACTTTTTCGCCCTCGCTGAGACAGCGAGTGCAACGATTCAGGGCGCCTCCGGCGTTGAGGAGTTTTCGGCAATACTTGGCATAATTACTGATAACGCGTCGACACGACAAGCGAGGAGGCTAGCAAGTCCCAAATGGGTCGTGGAGAATCGGAGTCTGGTCCGGTCCATACAGCCCTCACGTTCGTTTCCCGTAACTATCACCGCACTTAGTCCCTCCGACGGCACCGTAAGGCGTGCGTACCAAGAAATCGCGAACCTTCTTCCGCGCGCCGGAGAAGCCCAGCGTCGGATTCCCAGTATCTCTCCGAATCACACCTCTATCGTTCTCTGGATTGAGGCTGGCCCTCTGAGGGCGTTGCTTGGGGCTGACCTCGAACACACGGGCAACCCCGGGGACGGCTGGATGGCCGTCGTCGGCTGTCACCAGAGTCACCGAGAGTCGCAACGAGCAAGCTTTATTAAGGTGCCGCACCACGGTTCAGCTAATGGAGACTACCCAAGCGTGTGGACGCGGATGCTTACCCCCGACCCGTTGGCTGTTGTCACACCATTTAACGCGGGGGCTAATAGGCTCCCCTTGCCTTCTGACCTCGAAAGACTTGCTGGGCGAACGAATAATCTGTACTGCACGGCGCCGGGACCCGGTAAAGTGCCAACTAGAGACTCCGTCGTCGAAAAAACTATGCGGTCACAACTGGCGGGTCGACGGGTAATTGATGGACAACCCGGGCACGTGCGTACCCGTTGGTCAGTCAATGTTGAGAATCCTCAGGCGACGGTTGAGGTTTTTCATGGTGCGTATAGGGTTTGAAATACATGCACCTCGCCGCCGAAATTTCATCAACTGGTGGGTTTCAGCCATCCCGTAAATCGGATGGCAGCGTTATCGCAGTGCTGAAGCGCTGCGCCACCCAAAATCATTTCAGTCCAAGTGAAAAGCTTTCGCGGGCGAGAGCCTGTCCTGAGCGAAGTCGAAGGAGCGCCCGCGCCATACAGGCAATGTCCTATGGAGATTGTGGAATCCCACCCCTTCGACTGCCGCTCGGGGCAGGCTCTTTCGCAAGGTGCGCGAAAGGATGGGGCACCGGCTGAAACACTATGGCTCCGGCGGAGCGTGCGTGGCGGGCCCCTCGCCGAGCAGCAGGTGCCAGGCTTCGATGTAGGCTCCGTGCTTTGAGACTTTCATGTGCGGCGACAGGATCAGGTTCCTGGTGCACTTCAAAATTACCTCTGCCGGGAAAATGAACCAGATGTTTTTGGGGATGATGTAGATGGCGAAAAAGTCAATTTGATCCTTGCTGTAAGAGCGGCCATTCACGTGGTAGGCATATGAATGCCGTTTCCGGCAGAGGGTGGACTTGACCTGGACGCGCAGGAACTTTCCGGCGTGTTCGACGATAAAATCGTAGCGGCAGCTATCTCCCCAGGGCTTGCTAATGGAGAGTCCGTGCTCGGCGGCGCGAGCCATGAAGCGCAATTCTGCCCACTCGCCTCGTTTTTTGGGTTGTTTAATACTCTCTCCGGTAATTTTCATGAAGACCTTCAGTCCAATCCAATAAAAAACGCGGCCCCGAAAGGAGCCGCGCGGTTAAAATTGCCTATATTTTAAGAATAGCAGTTTGAATGGGGTAAATGCGCCACGGTTTTGAGGTTTATATTGGTAACAATATACTTGACTAACCAGCTTCTTTCCGGTATGCTTTGAGACATGACACCTCCTAAGACACTCCAAGATGCAATCCGACATTTCGCAGATGAGCAGATTTGCATTGATACTGTGGCCGCGCTGCGCTGGCCCGATGGCCCGTCATGCCCCGCTTGCGAGAAGAAAGATCACTACTATCTCAAGACTCAGAAACGCTGGAAGTGCAAAGAGTGCGGTCGGCAATTCTCCGTAAAACTCGGCACCATTTTCGAGGATTCACCACTCAGCTTAGACAAGTGGCTCTGCGCTCTGTGGATGCTAGTCAACTGCAAGAATGGCGTTAGCTCTTACGAACTTCACCGCGCTCTGGGCGTGACTCAAAAGTCGGGATGGTTCATGCTGCATCGGCTTCGCTTCGCCTTGCAGAGCGGGTCTATTGAGAAGCTCGGCGGCGATGGCAACGAAGTTGAAGTGGACGAAAGTTACGTCGGCGGCAAAGTTAAAAACATGCACAAGAGCCGCAAGTTACGCATGGTACAGGCCCGCAACAACACTCCCGACTGGAAGGCTACTCAGAACGCCCGCTACTACGGCAAAACTGCGGTAATGGGAATCCTCGACCGTGAACAGCGCAGAGTCCGCGCCACTGTCGTGCCGAACGTGAAGCGCGAAACCTTGCAGCGGGAGATTCTGAGCAACATCCACCACGGCACAAAGCTGTACACCGATCAGGCAGTAGCCTACGACAAGGGCGTTCTAGCCGATAAATACGCGCATGAAATGGTGAACCATCTTGAGGGCTACGTTAAAGGGCGCGTCCATACAAACGGGCTTGAGAACTTCTGGTCACTGTTGAAGCGCGGCCTGAATGGCACCTATGTTGCCGTAGAGCCGTTCCATTTGTTCCGCTATGTGGATGAGCAGGTTTTCCGATATAACAATCGCGGGACAAAAAAAGTTAAAGTGAGCGATGCACAGCGTTTCGAGTTAGCTTTATCGCAGGTTGCGGGAAAGCGGTTAACCTTTGCCGAGGTAACTGGAAAGGTGGGTGAAACGGCGTTCTAATTCTTGGCGCGGGAAGCGTGGCCGGAAGCCCGCGTCCGCCGCTGTTTCCGCACTCGTTTCTCGGAATCGAGTTTAGCCTTGAGTGAGGAGTGCGGGACCGATAAAACTTTTTTCAGGGCACGTTCAAAATTAGCGTACTCACCCGTCTCATTCTTGGCGGAAGTGGCGGGGCGAGTTGGTTTTTGAGGCACGTCTAAGCTTTCGGAATCCAGGGTACTTCTACGTGTGTCAAAAGTCAATATTGTGCTTATGCCCATTTTGCTTCCATGTTGGAGCGGAACGGATTGGGAATTACTCATGTTCGAATTTGAGAATTATTGTGACGATAGTGGTACGGACGGCAACTCTCCTATAGCTGTAGCCGCGTGTTACGTCTCATCAAAAACTCAATGGGACGAGTTTGTTAGAAATTGGAATGAAGTCATGGAGGTAGAGGGTTTCGATGTGTTCCATATGGCCGAATTTGTTGCAAAACCAGATGCCGGACACAAGCCCTTTTGCAACTGGGACAACAAAAAGAAAACCAGGGTATATTCAAAACTCGCATCAATTATTAACACTAGAGTGCGAACGGGGTTCGGAGTCGCAATTCCTAAGGCTGCTTATGACCAAGCTGCGCCACAGTATTTTAGGGATCGCTACGCCAATGATCACTATACTTACGCTGTACTTTGTTGCATCAACTTAGTCGCTGAATGGAGAGCGCAATACGGCATCACTTCGCCGGTCCAGCATATTTTCGATCAAGGCTCTCCGCAGACACAGATAAAAGCAGTCTGGGACATTCTTGGTTCCTACAAACCCGCTGCCGAAAAGTTCGGGTTAGCTCCGAACGGGTGCAGCTTCCAAGATAAGAAATTTTTCAAGCCACTACAGGCGGCTGACATACTCGCATGGCAGATGAGAAATCATATGCGTCGCGTAATGGTTGAGCATAAGGATGACTTATCTTCCTGCCATGAAGGCTTCCAGATGTTAAGGCGAGACATGCCAATTCGGCTCGGATTTTTTACTGAGGAACAAATGCGTAACAATTTTCGAACTTTAGAGCAATACGAGGAGGAATATAGTAGGCCCGGAGTGCCTACAATAATCTTCCCAAAGCTCTTGTAAACTTTCAGAGGGCGGCTATGAAATTCGATGAAATGATCGGACAGATACTGATTGCTTCAATTCCAATTTTCCATGAGACAGAGTTACAACAAATTAAGATTCATGGTGTCGAGTCTGGAGGCCTCTGGGTAGAATGTGACGAGTACACAAAGATATGGCTAGAGAAGCTCGACCTTCCCGCAGCTAGGACCCCGATTTTCTTCGTGCCCTATCACGAGATACGATTCGCTGTTTACGCCCATTCAAAGTTGGCCCTGTCCGAGAAAAAACTCGGATTATAGTGTCCCGGTTTACCTTGTTTCTGAGCATTTTTTCTAGTTGCCCTGTCACGGTAATTCCTTTCTTATCACAGCTTGGTTAGCCTTGTATATTAATGCCTTTATATTCGGAATGGATTCAGCGAGTTAGTGAATGTAGGGCCTTCAGCGCCCCTTGACAAGAAAACGGAGCGGGTTGCTTTCCCACTCATCCGCAAAGAACGCGAATGAGTCGGGCACCCGGCTTATCTCGCCATGCTGGCTCCGCGCTTGATCGAGTTGAGACGAGGGCGGCCCATTCGGTTGCGCGAGGCACAAGAAACTGTGGGAAGATAGAGACTCGCTGTGACCCCATATCATAAAACGCGGCACGGGCAAATCATTCTTGCAGACTCGCTCGATTACATGGCTGCGCTCAAGCCGGGATCCGTCGATCTCATTGTAACCAGCCCCCCTTTCGGCCTCCTCCGAAAAAAGGACTATGGGAACGTCGAGAGCGGAGACTATATCGAATGGTTCAAGCCATTCGGAGCGCAATTCAAGCGGCTTCTGAAATCGTCTGGATCGCTCGTAATCGACATTGGGGGAGCATGGCTACCAGGGGCAGCCGACCCGCTCCTTGTATCATTTCGAGCTGGCAATAATGCTCTGCCGAGAGATGGGGTTCTATCTAGCGCAGGAATTTTTTTGGTGGAACCCGTCAAAGCTTCCGAGCCCCGCGGAGTGGGTGACGGTACGCCGCATAAGAGTCAAGGACGCCGTCAACATCGTGTGGTGGTTTTCGGTGACGCCTTGGCCCAAAGCAAGCAACCGCAGGGTATTAGCGCCGTACAGCCAAGCGATGAGGGGACTGCTCAAGAATGGATATAAGGCGAAGTTGCGGCCCAGTGGACATGACATAAGCAACAAATTCTCACTGGACAATGGGGCGGCAATTCCCCCCAACCTCATCGCGATCCCCAATACTGAAAGCAATTCGTACTATCTTCGATACTGCGAAAAGCATGGGATAAAAGTCCACCCAGCCCGCTTCCCTTCGACCCTTCCTGAATTTTTCATCAGAATGCTTACAAATGAGGGCGATAACGTCCTCGACCCGTTCGCCGGGAGCTGCGTCACGGGCGAGGTCTGCGAGAAGCTACGCCGGCGATGGGCGTGTGTTGAGCGTCGTGAGGAATACGTAAAGGGTGCGATGGGCCGTTTCGAGCGCGCCCCTCAGCCTGAGCAAGAGTCAATGTTCGATATTGGCAGCGTCGGCGTCACAATAAGCTTAACCACCCTGCCGCTCTCTGGAACGGACACGAGTCCCCGTTGGTTGAAGACGGAGGGAAGGCGAGGAGGGTGCGTGCCCGCAGTCGCGCCTAAGGAAATTGTCTCAGCCATTATCAATGCCCTTGAGGAGTCGGGCTGTGCTGCAACCTTAACGTCCCTTCTGCAAAAGCAGCCCAGGCACTTCATATTGGTAGGTCAGAATGTACCGGACTCGTTGACTGTATACGCCTGGAGTTTGACGCCGGGTGGGCGACCATCGCTGCCAAACGAGTATCGAATTCAGATGACGTCCGTCAAATCGCCTCTCCAAATAAGTACCAACGGGCCAACTGTTCTCATGGGCTACGATGCGGAGCGTAACTTGTTTGCCGGCTTCGACCTCAGCAGACATAGGACCTTTACCACGGGGTCGCCCTCCATCCAGATCGGTATCGCCGAATTGCGCGAGGCGGAAAAGAACGGTCTAAGTTTTTATCGAAAGAGCAACGAGGAAATCGCTATCGGAATACGTCCCGACATGTTCGTCGCCTATGCGATGAATGCCGCATTACTGCATCGCTATGGGCGGGACGCGAATATCCGGAAGCTGTTAGACCAAGCAGGTCGCGGAGCGACCGGCCCCTCGGAAGGAGGTCGAAGACCTCCCAGTGGACCGCCAGAGAGTCGTGGTGGAGATCAGCCGCCTGAGCAGGGATGCTCGGTTTAAGCAGCGCGTTCTTTTCGCTTATGGAAACCGTTGCGCGGTAACACGGGTTCAGCTCCGCTTGGTTGACGCGGCCCACATACTACCCGTGGGGGCCCCGGGAAGCTCGGACGCCGTGACGAACGGGCTGTCGCTCTCGCCCACTTACCATCGAGCTTACGATTCTGGTTTGATATACCTCGACGAAAGTTGCAGAATGCGGCTTAACGAAGCCCGACTTCAGGTACTGCAAACCCTTAACCTTGCCCTTGGAATTGAGTGGTTTAGAGAACCGCTCGGAGAAATCTTTCTACCGCCCGACCCCAAGCAGAGGCCTTCGCCCGACCTAATTCGCAAAGCTAACGAATTTCGTCAAATTGCTCCCTAGAACCTCCGAGGCGGCAAGACCAAGCGGATCATTTTCTCCGTCAAAGCCGGACACGTTCAATCCGCCTACGTCCGCGATCTGCGCGGCGTCATCGAACGCGAAGGGGCAGAGATCGGCGTCCTCATCTGCATGGAAGCGCCGACGAAGCCAATGTTGAAAGAGGCTGCCGAAGCCGGATTCTACAAGCCGCCCGGCCTCGAAGATCGCTATCCCCGCCTACAGATTCTCACTATCGAAGAGTTGTTGGCGGGCAAGGGCATCCAGTATCCGCGAATGCTGGAAGTAACATTCAAAAAAGCCCCGAGGTCGCGCAGGGCAGCGGAGGAGCAGATTCCGCTAGGCACAGCGGAGTCAGAAGAGGAAGGACCGTTCTAAACACCGCGACACGATTTGCAGCCCCTTCACCTCGCAGTGCCACGCACACCACGCACGGTGACCGTATGTTGAGGTGACTAAATGTTTGGCATCTGTGCCTGCATTGGGAACTTGATCACCCACTCAAATACATTGGGACCGGCCGGCACGACTGCCACAAGTTCACCGCCATTCTGACCAGCTGAGTTGAGCACCTGAGCGATATTCACAGCTCCGGCCGCCGTCTGTACTTGCCCACCGTTGCTTGCGACAATTGCATATTTCCATTGCTCCATGGAAGTCTCCTCCGTTCGTGATTTGGCGTATCGCCATTTCGCTTTCGACATCCGGCAGAGTGTAGCGCTCCGTGGTTTGAATGCCAAGTACAACGTGACACTGCCGGAACGTCGAAAAGCAGATTCCCACTGGCTATCCGTTCGGCTTAGCTGGAAATGCAAGAGATCCTTCGTTGGGAGCCGGTCGCTAGCGACCGACTCCGCTGCCTCAGGATGACAAATTTAAGTGTGAGGTCGCGGCTACGTGGGCGCTGTTCGGAGTGCGAAGAAGCAGGTCTCTCGACTGCGCTCGAGATGACAGTGTTTCTGTGAGGGATGGCTTTCAGCCGTCCCGTAATTCGGCTGGGGACGGTATCGCAGCGCTGAAGCGCTGCGATACCCAAAACAGGTCAACGTGCCTTGTCGGTTCCGATTGGAATGCAGATTCCTCGTCGCTGCGCTTCTCGGAATAAATGAAAAGCAGATTCCTCCGAGGCTTGCGCCTCGTTCGGAATGACAAAATGTAAGTAGGGTGCGTGTGGAATCCCACTTCTCGCAAATGCGGCGAGAAACGGGGCACCGCGGCGCTTAACCGGACGCTCAGATACAGCAGATTCCCCCGAGGCTTGCGCTCGTTCGGAATGGCAAAATGTGGTGGAGTGAGTTGGGAAAATCCCCACCCTTTCGCAACGTGCGCGAAAAGGATGGGGCGCCCTTCGTTGGGAGTCGGTCGCGGGCGACCGACTCCGCTGCCTCAGGATGACAAATTTAAGTGCGGGGTCGCGGAGAAGTAGGCGCTGTTCGGAGTGCGAAGAAGCAGGTCTCTCGACTGCGCTCGAGATGGCAGTGCTTCTGTGAGGGATGGCTTTCAGCCATCCCGTAAATCGGCTGGGGACGGTTATCGAAGCGGTGAAGCGCTGCGCCACCCAAAAACAGAGCAACGTGCCTGACCCATTCCGATTGGAAAGCAGATTCCTCACCGCTAAAGCGGTTCGGAATGACAATATTTTTGTGGGGCGTTATCGCGGCGCTGAAAGCCTGCCCTGAGCGTAGCCGAACGGGCGCTGCGTCACCCAAAATCAGAGGAAGCACCCGTCGAGAGTGAGATCTGCGTAAAGTCGCCGTTTGGGCTAGTCTTCCGCCAGATGTACACGACTCTGTTTGCGGCGGCTCTGATCTGGGGCATATCGAAGCAACGAGTTACGAGGTTGATGCGGAGGGCCACTCAAATGCAATGGTTAGAGTGAGTGATATTCTTCTCCTCTTTCAGGTTCCCTGAACTAAGTCAGCCCATCTGAAGTTCTCCCTACCTTAGCGAACGACAACCTTAAGGAGGTTGATATGTTTGCACGCAATGTTTCTTTTCATTTGAAATCGAATATGCTTTCCGATTACACACGAACATTCGAGAAGGACATTCTTCCGCTGCTTCGCAGGCAGAATGGCTTTAAGGATGAAATTACGTTCTCCGGCCCTGGTGGAGTTGATGTGACTGCCATCAGTCTGTGGGACAACAAAGCCAGCGCAGAAACTTACAACACGAATGGTTATCCAGAAGTGTTGAAGACGATGCAAAGATTTATCGAGGGGACGCCCAAGGTTCAGACCTCGGACGTCGTTAACTCGACCTTTCATAGCTCAGCCGTTCACGCAACAGCGTAAGATCTGCGGATCGCATACGAGAGGGCGGAGGTAATTCCGTCCTCTCTATTTATTTGCAGCTAATCCTGATGCTGCGCTACGCTCTTCCTCAGACATCTTCTCAGACATCTCCTCGGGCGTCTTCTCAGAAATCGGGAATATGGAAATACCGATCGCATGCAATCTTTACTTGCGCAGCAACTACGGGGTAAAACAGAAGAGGGTGGGGCCCGACTGAAAGTCCGGCCCTACCCTCTTCTGTTTAAATACATAAATCTCATACCTGCTATACTTCCAGCCGCATTTGACTGTTCTCCAACTCCGGCAATCTAGCGAGGATAACCAGCCAGCTTCCGCCGAAGAAAGCACACTCAGATAGCTCACCTTGAGGCTACTCGCTTGAAGAATATTTTTGTCGGGAACCTGGATTTCAACACATCAGAAGATGACTTGCGCCAACTATTCGCCGCTTACGGGCAAGTGGATCGAGTAAGCATCATGACGGACCGCGATACCGGACGCTCGCGCGGTTTCGGATTCGTCGAAATGACGAATGCCGAGGAAGGCGAAAAAGCAATCGCTGCCCTCAACAATAGCCAAGTCGGAGGCCGGGCGATCAACGTTAACGAGGCGCGTCCGAAAGTAGAACGCGCCGGTGGCGGCGGAAGAGACCGAGGCGGCGACAGGGGTGGCGGCGGCGGACGGGGTGGGGATCGGGGAGGGCACGGCGGTGGCGGCGGCGGGCGAGGGCGTTATTAAACTCGATCCGAGCCGATTGGTTACGGCCTCTCGAGAAATTAAATCGGCACTTGGTCCAGCGCTACAATGAACTGAATTCCTTCCACTTGCTTGTCTTGAAGCCGATGGTCGTTCGTGATGAAGAGATCAACGCCAGCCTCGCTCGCACAAGCAAGCTGCATTGCATCTGGCGCTTTGATTGAGCGACTGTGTCTTATCGTGGCGTATCTGCGGGCGGCTTTTAAATCGAAGGGCAAAAGCAAAGCAGTGCTGGCGAGAATATTCTCGTACAACTGACAAAGAGCCTGGTCACCCATTGCTGAGGGCTTTACCAAGACTTCTCCAAGTGTCAATACCGAGGTAAGTAACTGATCGCCGCGCTCAAGCATTTTCTTTCGCAGATCCACAACAGGCTGCGAAAATTCGGGGTGATCTTCCAATAGGTAGATGAATAAATTGGTGTCCCAGAAGATCCGGCTCATTCCCAGCCTTCTCGCAATCGGCGTATGTACTCGTCCGCATGCTCATCCGCCCATATGCGCTTGCCGGAACCGCGCAATGCCAGAAGTGGGTCTTCCTTAGGCGAGATACTGGCCGCGACTGAACACCAGTCGCGGTACCAATTCAACAATCCTTCGTAGCCGTATGGCATCTCGTCACGATTTGGGGTGATTTTCTTCCCTTCGCGCGCTGGATGATAAGCATCGCCCTTTTTGAACAGCCGTCGCCGCCCGGGCGCAGTCTCGAAAAGCATGCGATAGCGAGCGGGATTTGGAGGGCGATTGGCAACACAATGCTGCAGAACGTGAACATAGACTCCTGGACGCAAACGAATACTTAGCCCCTGTTTCTTGGCGCGTTCCACAATTTCCTCGACGGAAAAGTCGGTTCGTTCTGGTTGCTCTCGATGGAGCAAAGCAGTCGCGATCCAGACCTCGTCGGCGACTCTAATCCGTACGCTTACCGATACAGTGGCCATAAAACCTTCACTTCTATATTACAATGTAACGATGTAATGTCAACAAATTTATAATTAATGTTTCTCAATCGAGGTTTACATCGCCTCACGCCTCCAGTGGCCGCAATCATTTACAATACCCAATTCCTTCCAACTCAGGATTTCTAACTATGCATCGCTGGTCACAACTCTTTATTCCCACTCTGCGCGAAGCGCCTGCGGACGCTGAAGTTGCCAGCCACAAGTTTTTGGTGCGCGCGGGATACATCCGCCAGCTTGCGGCTGGAATTTATTCTTATCTTTTTCTTGGACAGCGATCTTTCAACAAGATTGTCGGTATCGTCCGCGAGGAGATGGACAAAGTCGGGCAGGAATTTTGTCTGCCGGCATTGCATCCTCGGGAGATTTGGGAAGCAAGCGGCCGCTGGTCGGTAATGGGAGACAACCTGTTTCGCCTTAAAGATCGTAAAGGAGCCGATCTTTGTCTGGGCATGACTGAAGAAGAAGTCATGACGGAGATCGCTCGCAAAGAGCTGCGAAGTTATAAACAACTGCCGCAAATCTGGTATCAGATCGCGCCAAAATTTCGCGACGAGCCGCGTCCGAAATCAGGACTGCTTCGAATACGCCAGTTCCTGATGAAAGATTCCTATTCGTTCGACATTGATGCTGGTGGCCTCGACATTTCATACCAGAAACATCGCGATGCCTACTGCCGCATTTTTGACCGATGTGGATTGAAATACATGGTGATTGACGCCCACTCGGGCGCGATGGGCGGATCGCAATCCGAAGAATTCATGGTGCGGACGCCAGCCGGCGAAGATCAGATCGTGAGCTGCGATTCGTGCAACTACGCGGCGAATCTGGAGAAGGCGACATCGAAGCTTGATCCGGTGCCGGATCTCGCACCCGAGGGCGACGGGAATCCCGTTGAGGTTCACACTCCCGGGCAAAAGACAATCGAAGACGTTGCACGTTTTCTGGGTGTCTCTCCGAAAAATAAAATTAAGACGCTGGCTTTCATGGCGACCGAGATGGACGTTAAAAGTGGGAAATCAAAGCTCCGCCCAGTCGTCCTGCTGATGCGCGGAGATCACCAGATGAACGAAGCCAAAATGTCCACCGCTCTCGCTGGAAGAGAAACGCGTGCGATGGAGGCTGCCGAGATCGAACAGCTTTTTCATTCTCCCGCAGGATTCCTAGGTCCGGTCGGAATTCAATGGGCGAAAGATTTAAAGAGTTCAGACGGCCCCGTTCTGATTGTGGATGAAGCATTGAAAGGCCGGACCAACCTTATATCGGGAGCCAATAAAGAGGATTACCACCTCAAAAACGTCACGCCCGGGCATAATTTTCAGCCGACCGCTTATGCCGATCTGCGGAGCGTGACTGCGGGAGAGGCCTGTCCCAATTGCGGCTCTCCGCTTCGCATAGACACCGCCGTCGAGGTCGGCCATATTTTCAAACTCGGATACAAATATTCGGAGTCCATGGGCGCACGCGTTCTCGACAAGAACGGTAAAGAGGTAATTCCAATAATGGGCAGCTATGGAATTGGCATCGAGCGTATTTTGACCGCTGCGGTCGAGCAGAGCAATGACGAGAATGGCTTCTGGTTGCCGCCGCAGATTGCGCCCTTTGAAATTGTGGTTACTCCGACCAACGTGTCCGATGAAAAACTGTTGAGCACCGCACTCGATATTGCCACACGACTGGAAGCTGCTGGCTACGATGTGTTACTCGACGATCGCGACGAGCGCCCCGGAGTGAAATTCAAGGATGCTGACCTAGTGGGCATTCCTTATCGCGTCACAGTGGGAAAGAAGGTTACCGAAGGCACTGTGGAGGTCGTTCTGCGCTCGACACGCCAAATACAGGATGCTAGCATCGGCGCTATAACGGAATATTTTCACCAGAACTTACGGTCAGCACGCTGCTGATATTGGCGGTGCGACCATGGCGGGAGTGAATATGGGAACCATCAAACTGGCCTTCGGAATATTCGTCATAGTGGCCTCAATCTATATGGGAATAGAGGTCATACCCCCATTTTATGCGAATTATGAATTCCAGGGCGACCTAAAGTCTGAAGCCCTTACCAGCACCTATACCCCAAAAAGTGAAGCTGATATTCGCGAATCCGTATTTAAAATAGCGAAGGGCTACGAAATTCCGCTTACCAAAGAGGGCATTAAGGTACAACGCACCGGAAACCAGGGTGCAGGAATGATCACCATAGACGCGCCTTATACCGTGCATTTGGACGTTCCGGGTTATCCTTTCGACCTGCATTTCGACCCAAACACAGAAAACAAGAGTCCTTTCTAGGCACCCTTCCTGATTTAGAATAAATGCAGTTGCCGCTTGATCCTTAACGGTTTTCAGGGATTCGCGCTGCTTTGGAGTAGCCCGGTCCGCGGCAAAGGACATCTAAGGCAGTACGCATTCCCCTTTCAAAGTGGCCATTAAGCTCAGGTTCCCGAAAAAGAAAAGAAGAGGGAAAGCCGGCAGACTCTTCCTTTCGCAGGATCCCGTCATAAGAGTTGCGCTCTTCGTATTTGTGATCCTGGCCGTTGCTATCAGCGGTTTTTTTTCCTATTACTATGTGAAGTATGACCGGATCATCGCACGCCGCTTTAAAGGCGAGGTGTTTAGCAACTCCGCGGAAATATATGCGATACCCACGCGACTTTATCTGGGTGAAAAGATTGAGTCCCGGGAGATATCAGCACAATTGCGGCAAGCCGGCTACACCGACAAGAACGGGAAGTCGGCAATCGGAAGCTTTCGACTGCTAACGGGCGGTATCGAGGTTGAGCCGGGGCCGGAGTCTTATCACAGTCCGGAGAAGGCAACCATCCATATCAGTGATGGCAAGATAGAAAGTATTACCGGACAGTCTGGGGATCTGGAAGCCTACGAACTGGAACCACAGCTAATCACATCGCTATTTGACTCGGAACAGCGGTCCAAACGACAAGTTGTAAAGTATGGCGACATCCCAAAAGTGATGGTGGACGCCGTGCTTGCCATCGAAGATCGCCGTTTCTTCGAGCACAGTGGAGTTAATTTCGTTCGCATGACCGAAGTCGCCTGGATTGATTTAACTCACCAGCGCTACGCACAAGGCAGTTCCACCTTGACGATGCAACTTTCGCGAGGATTTTTTCTCTCTCCCGAAAAAACCATCAGGCGCAAGATCATTGAGATGCTCATCGCGGAGGAACTTGAGCAGAAATTCAGCAAGCAGAAGATTTTTGAGATTTACGCGAACTGGGTGGACCTGGGACAGCGTGGATCGTTCGCGATCAGCGGGTTTGGGGAGGCGTCGCGCGCGTATTTCAACAAGGATCTGAAGGATCTGACGCTGCCTGAAGCCGCGCTGCTGGCGGGAATCATTCAACGGCCAAGTTACCTGTCCCCTTACCGGCATCCGGAACGAGCTTTGGAACGCCGCAATCTGGTTCTGGATAGCATGGTTGAAACTCACGCCATTACGAAGGAACAAGCCGAGCGGGCAAAAGCAAGCCCCCTGAAACTGGCGCCTCCAAACGTTGAGGCAAGCGACGCGCCCTATTTCGTTGATCTGGTCCGCGACACACTGATCGGCAAGATGAATGAACGCGAGTTAAACGATGAGTCGTACCGCATATATACAACGCTTGATCCCAACCTTCAGAATGTCGCAGCGCAGGCCGTGGATGCCGGGATGAAGCTGGTGGATGAGCAAGTCAAGAAGCGCCGGACCAAGCGAGTAAAAGTTGGCAAGAATAAATACGAAATAAAAATCGAACCCGGGCCTGAAGCACAAGTGGCTCTCATCGCCATGGATCCCCATACCGGCGAAGTGCTTGCATTGGTCGGCGGGCGGAATTACGCGTTCAGCCAGTTGGACCACGCTGTGGCGAAGCGCCCTACGGGTTCCATTTTCAAGCCATTTGTTTACGCCGCTGCCATCAACAGCGCGGTGAATGGCGCTACCCCTGCGTTTACGCCTGCATCCATCGTGGTTGATCAGCCCAGTACGTTCGCGTATGGCGATCAGATTTACGAACCGCGAAATTACAAAGAGGAATATCACGGGGAAGTGACCGCACGGTATGCCCTTGCAATGTCTTTAAACAATGCAACCGTGCAGGTCGCGCAGCAGGTGGGCTATGACAAGGTTGCGGATCTGGCGAGATCTGCGGGAATAACGTCTGTGAAGCCAACTCCCGCGATGGCCCTGGGCGCCTACGACGCCACACCATTGGACATGGCAGCTGCGTATACAGTTTTTGCGAACGGCGGAACACGAATCTCCCCAGTATTAGTCAACTCGGTACGTAACTCTACAGGTGATGTTGTAATGGATTTCCAGCCGGACAAACGCCTGGTTCTCGATCCGAGGGTCGCTTTCGTAATGACCGACATGATGGCGGGGGTTCTCAACTTTGGGACTGCATTTGATGTGCGCGGCCGGTATGCCTTCAACGCTCCCGCAGCTGGAAAAACTGGAACCTCTCACGATGGATGGTTCGCGGGATATACGAGCAATCTGCTCTGCATCGTGTGGGTCGGGTATGACGACTACAGCGACATCCGCCTGAGCGGAGCCCAAACCGCCCTGCCCATTTGGGCTGAATTCATGAAGAAGGCCACCGCTTTATCGCAATATTCCAATGTAAAGCCTTTCAGCCAGCCGAGCGGCGTAGTGGATGTTCAACTCGACAAGACAACGAACCTGCTGGCAACGCCCTCGTGCCCCCAAACGTACACCGCGGCTTTCATTGCCGGGACAGAACCGAGCACGACTTGCGACCAAGGGGGCGTTCATGGATTCTTTTCGAAAATATTTGGCTTGGGCAATGACAAGGCGCTTCCGCCGCCAAATTCGGCAGGAGCGAATGGCACTGCCGCAGGAGATCCGAACCCGGCAGACGGAGACCCATCCAAAAAGAAAAAAGGCCTATTGGGCAAGATTACCGGTATCTTTAAGAACGACAAAACGGCTGATCCTCCGCCCAAGCCGCCTGCAAACAACGAAGCAAGTCCTCATTGACCAAGGATGGTTTCCGTCCGGGTAATGAATATAGGAACGATGGTTCAGCCTGGGATTTGAGAGGTGAGTGATGCGTCGGGGCTACTGCCTGTGGTTTCTCTTCGTTGTCTTAATCGTTTTAGTCCAAACATTTTCTAAACAGACGGCTCTGCTCGCTCAGAGTTCCCTATCGGAACAAGTTCAAGTAGCGCCCCCAGGACATGGGACTCCCTTGGCGTCGACGTCGGCGGAACAATTGGAACAGACGGCGGATCTGATGCGCGCCAAGAAATCGTATCTCGACGCTATTGACTACTACAAAGCGGCGATGGCAAAGAGTCCGAACAATTCGCGTCTCTATAACAAAGCTGGCATCGTGGAACTGGAATTACAGAGATACCGCGAGGCAGGGAAGGATTTCAGCCGCGCGATCAAAGCCGAGCGCCAGTCGGCCGACGCATATAACAATCTTGGCGTGGTTTATTATTTGGAAAAAAAGAACGGTAAAGCGCTTAAGGAATACAAGAAAGCTATTCAGTTGAGCAGCACCTCGGCATCGTTTTACAGCAATCTCGCCGCAGCGTATTTTTCCCGCAAGGAATTTGAAGCGGCAACTGTAGCGTATGCCAAAGCTCTGCAACTGGACCCCGAGATTTTTGAGCATACCTCGGTAAACGGCGTGGCAGGCCGGATTTCATCTCCACAAGACCAGGCACACTACGACTACGTGGTTGCGGGCTTGTACTCCAAAATGGGCAATATCACTCGCTCCCTGGAGTACCTGCGCCGCTGCATGGAAGAAGGATACAAAGATGTTCAAGACGTTTACAAAGATCCCGAGTTCGCCGCGCTGAGAAACGACGCGCGCTTCGCGACTCTGATGGCATCGAGGCCGGCTGCGATTCCGGAGTAGAGGTTCGGTTATTTTTGCAGGATTGCAAAACTTTTTAGGTCGCGGTGGGTTCAAGTGAGGAACCGCTCCTGAAAACACAGGGTGAGTAGGGAGATAGAATCCGCCGTCTGCGAGCCCGAGCATTACAGCCGGCGGATTTGAAATTCAGCCGTTCGGTCTTGGCCTTGTTCTTAGCTTCTAGCGGAATCGCTTTGGGTTGATTTTTCTTTTTTGATTGCGGCTTTCCCGGGGCTTCTTTCGCCAATATATTTCTCCACGACTCGCTTCCATTTTCCTTGCGCCTTGAGGATGTATTCGACCGCATCCCGCAAGGCCCCGTCTCCGCCCGAATGTGGAGTCACGTAATGGGCGTCTTCCTTGACTTCATCAACTGAGCCACTACCCTCTGCTCTAATGACATGGATAATGATAGATAATGTGCTATCATGAATGCAATAGAATTTGCAGGAGAAAAGTCTGCCCATGTCCCAGGCCCGCAGGAAGGAATATCAGAACACGACCGTTCGCCTTCCGAGAGGCGTTTTCGATCAGACCAAGACAGCCATACAGAGGTCGGAGGCCGCTTCCAGCTTTAATGAGTTTGTGGTGCAAGCGATCAAAGAGAAGCTAAATAAGCTTACCGAGTCTGAAATTGACGCGGCTTTCGCCGGGATGGCGAGTGATCCGAACTACCAGCGCGACTCGATCGCTTTAGCCGAGGAGTTCGAGCGGAGCGACGGGGAAGCCTGGTGCGCCACAGAAAATGTTCACTCCAAAGCCCGTCCTTCCAAAACCCGTTCGCGGTGATGTGTTCAGCGCCCGCCTCGATCCCTCCGAGGGTAGCGAACAGGCGGCCACGCGGCCCGTGGTCGTATTTAGCAGGGATTCCATTAATGCCCACAGCCCGGTTGTGGTCGTGATTCCCACGACCGATGCTTCCAACGTGAAGCGCATTTATCCGAGCCACACCCGCCTGTCAAAAGGTTCGGGCGGGCTGAAAATAGACAGCGTGGCGAAAGCCGAACAGATTCGGGCGATCCAGGTGTCGCGGTTTGTGGCGTACTATGGCCGGCTGGACAAGAACGCTATCGCGCGGATTGAAGAGGCGATCAGGATCACGCTGGCGATGAAGTGAACGCGCCCTTGCGCGGGCGAACATTTTACGAAACCAGTGCTTTCCGCGTAAAATGGATCCAATGTCCCTCCCTGATTCCCCCCTCGATTGGGCCCATTCGCTCGTTCGCGATTGGTTCGTGACTCGCTTCAGTACCCCCACCGAGCCGCAAGAACAGGGATGGCCTCACATTGTGGCGGGACGCACGACTTTAATCTCGGCACCTACCGGCTCTGGTAAGACTCTCGCTGCGTTCCTTGCCTGCATTGATCGTCTCGTCCGCAAGGCGTTGGCCGGAGATTTGCTGGATCGTACGGAAGTTCTTTACGTTTCTCCTTTAAAAGCTTTGGGGAATGACATTCAGAAAAATCTTGAAGGGCCTTTGGGCGAGATTCTTCAGATGGCCGGCGAGCGCGGTCTGCTAATGCCGCAAATTCGTACCGCTGTGCGCACTGGAGATACGCTTGCGCATGAGCGCCGTGCGATGTTGAAGCGGCCTCCGCATATATTGGTTACCACTCCGGAATCGCTTTACATTCTGCTGACCGCTGAAAAGAGCCGGGCCATCTTGCGCGACGTTGAAACCGTGATCGTGGATGAAATTCATGCCGTCGCCGACGACAAACGCGGCGCGCATCTGACGCTTTCATTGGAGCGGCTCGAAGCTCTCGCAAAACGACCCTTAATTCGCATTGGACTTTCCGCTACTCAGAAACCCATCGAAGAAATCGCCCATTTCCTGACCGGGACCTCCCGTCCCGCCCCCGTAATTGTGGACGTCGGACATAGGCGCAAGCTTGATCTTGCGATTGAAATTCCGGCCAGCGAATTGGGAGCGATCGCGACGAATGAAATGTGGGACGAGATCTACAACCGGCTTGTCGAACTCGTGGAGCAGCATCGCTCGACTCTAGTTTTCGTCAACACGCGCCGCCTCGCCGAACGCCTTTCGCATCATCTTGCGGAACGAATTGGCGAAGACAAAGTTGCAGCGCACCACGGCAGCCTTTCGCGTAAATTGCGCCTGAACGCCGAGAAGCGATTGAAAGAAGGAGAAGTCAAAGTACTGGTCGCGACCGCGTCTCTGGAATTGGGAATCGATATCGGCGCCATTGATCTGGTCGTTCAGATCAGTTCGCCACGGGCGATTGCGGTTGGATTGCAGCGGGTTGGGCGTTCTGGCCACTGGCGCGGCGCAATTCCCAAGGGGCGCTTTTTTGCGACCACGCGGGATGAACTTCAGGAATGTGCTGCGCTGGTGCGTGCCATTAAGCACGGCGATCTGGATCGGATTATGATTCCCGACGCGCCCCTGGATATTCTTGCACAACAAATCGTTGCCACATGCGCGTCAGGCGGCGGCCCTGTGGTTGACGGTGTGGCGCGGACACTCCTGTCCGCGTCTCCTTCCCGCGAAGATTCCAACACAACCCCGGTTGAGGGACTGCTGTCCATATCGTCGGAAGGATTTGATAGTGAATCGGAAAGGACGCGGGCGGGGGCGTCCGAGCCACACGAGCACGGATGGGATGAAGATGAACTCTTCGCCCTTGTTCGCCGCGCTTATCCATATCGAAATCTTTCGCGGGAAATCTACGATTCCGTTCTCGAAATGCTTTCTGAAGGCATTGCAGCCCGGCGAGGCCGTTATGGCGCATACATCCATCGTGATCGCGTGAATCACAGGCTGCGAGCGCGACGCGGAGCCCGTCTGGCAGCGATCACCAGCGGCGGCGCGATTCCCGAAACCGCGCTGTTCACCGTCGTTCTCGAACCAGAAGGAACAGTAGTCGGAACCCTCGACGAAGATTTTGCCGTGGAAAGCAATGCCGGCGACATTATGTTGTTGGGAAATACTTCGTGGCGCATTCGGCGTGTCGAAGGAAAATCCGGAAGAGTCATCGTCGAAGACGCGCACGGCGCTCCTCCCAGCGTCCCGTTCTGGCGTGGGGAAGCGCCCGCACGCACGGAGGAACTGTCTCTGCACGTTGCTGACTTCCGGCGGCAGATCAGTGAGATGCTGCCTCACACGTCGCCCCTAGGACTTTCTCCAAACCGGCCGGAGGTTGCCGCGGCAGTCGCCTGGTTGAAGGAGGAATGCGGACTCGATGATTCTGGGGCCGAGCAAGCCATCCAATATGTTTTAGAAGGGCGCGCGGTACTTGGGACAGTTCCTACGCAAGATACAGTCATTGCGGAGCGATTCTTCGACGAGGCTGGCGGAATGCAGTTGGTTATCCACGCCCCGTTCGGCGGACGCATCAACAAAGCCTGGGGATTGGCTCTGCGTAAACGTTTCTGTCGCAGCTTCAATTTCGAACTGCAAGCTGCCGCTACCGACAATGGCCTGAATATCGCGCTGGCCGAACAGCACAGTTTCCCTTTGGCTGACGTCTTCCATTTCCTCAATGCCGAAACGGTGCAGGAGGTATTGATACAAGCGGCATGTGCGTCTCCGATATTTGCCACGCGCTGGCGATGGGACGCGAATCGGTCTTTAGCTTTGCTTCGTTTCCAGGGAGGCAAGAAAGTTCCGCCGCAAATCCAGCGCATGCGGGCTGACGATCTATTGGCCTCAGTTTTTCCCGATGTAGCCGCCTGCCAGGAAAATATCGTCGGCGATATTCAGATTCCTAAGCATCCGCTCGTGGACGAAGTAATGAAAGATGTGCTTCACGAGGCGATGGACATTGACGGTCTTAAGAGTCTGCTTAGCGGAATGGCGGATGGACGAATCCGCTGCGTGGCCGTGGATACTCCGGTGCCATCGCAGTTCTCCCATGAGATTCTGAACGCGAATCCTTACGCCTATCTGGATGATGCGCCTCTTGAAGAGAGGCGCGCCCGCGCGGTCGCGATGCGGCGGATTTTGCCGGAATCGGTATTAGAGGAAGTCGGCAAACTTGATCCGGCGGCGATTGCACAAGTGCGCGAAGAAGCGTGGCCGGATGTTCGTGACGCGGACGAATTGCATGATGTGCTGCATACGTTGATCGCGCTACCGGTGTACTACGTAGGGGCGGACGCCCTCGTCCGCCCGGCTGAGCAAGGCTCAGCGCTGGGTTCTGGCGAGCTCGCACCCGCCCTCCCGGACGGGGGCGTCCGGGGCTACGTGGCCGCTGCTCATCTCAAGTGGCAGACATATTTTCAGTTTTTAATGGATCAACGTCGAGTCACAGCTGCTGTCGCTGTAGGGCGCGGATTTTGGGTCACCGCTGAACGTGTGAAGTCGTTCAACCTGCTTTTTCCCGATGCGAACTTCACGCCGCGGCCTGGCGAAATTGATGGGCAGCTTCCGTCTCGCGAAGATGCATTGCTCGTGCTCGTCACCGGATGGATGTCGCATATCGGTCCAGTTACGGCAAATGAGCTTTCATTATTGATCGGGCTTTCCATTTCTGAGATTGAACAATCGCTGCTTCGCATGGAAGCCAGTGGCGCGATTCTGCGGGGAAAGTTCACCGATAATGCATCGCGGGCGGGGGCCCCGTTCGACTTCGCTCAGGGCAGGTCCGGCCCACACCAGCCAGATCTCGAGTGGTGCGACCGCCGTTTGCTGGCCCGGATTCACCACCTCACCGTAGCCACGCTGCGCAAACAGATCCAGCCGGTGACTTCCGCGCAATTCATGCGCTGGTTGCTTCGCTGGCAGCATCTCGCCCCAGATTCGCAAATGCAAGGCGAACGCGCGACGCTCGAAGTTCTCAAGCAACTCCAGGGATTTGAAATTCCGGCGAATGCATGGGAGCGTCAAGTGCTTGCGCGAAGAATTGCGAACTACGATCCCAAGTGGCTTGATCAGCTTTG
>Ga0208849_1000721_pt1 | contig 27992 bp, 31 predicted proteins | sample NGESurdeep072012_10_FD_184470 | JGI IMG/M metagenome (GOLD analysis project Ga0208849, IMG submission 184470) | Arctic peat soil microbial communities from Barrow, Alaska - NGEE Surface sample 53-3 deep-072012 (SPAdes) | ecosystem: Environmental > Terrestrial > Soil > Wetlands > Peat ... | reverse complement strand
CCTGCCGCACGAGCACACCGTGGTGGTGCCAATCAGCGCGGTGAACAAGGCGACCGCTGCCGCCCTCGTGTATGCGACGACGCTCTCGCGCAATGTGCGCGCGATCCACATCGAGGTGGACCCGAAGTCCACGCCGAAGCTCGAGCGCGAGTGGGACCGGTGGGACATCGGATACGAGCTGGAGATCCTCCCATCGCCCTACCGGAGCATCGTGCGTCCGCTTGTGGACTACGTGCTGCACCTTCAGGACGAGAATCCCGGAGCGCTCATCACGGTGGTCACGCCCGAGCTGGTGCCGCGCCACTGGTGGGAATACCTGCTGCACAACAAGACCGCGCTGTACATCAGGACGGCGTTCGTGTTCAAGCCGAACGTCGTCGTCGTCGCCGTGCCGCCGCGCGAGAGCGCACGCCTGCTCGGCGAGGAGGAGCCGGCGCTGGAGGACTCGCCGATCGTGAGCGTGCACCTCTGGTTCGACCGCCCGCTCCTGCCGGGTCCGCTCGCGGCGTTGCTCGGCTCCGATGCGCACTGGGTGTTCGACCGCGGCGCGCTCACCGGCCACCCGCCCGAGCGCGGGCAGTACCTGACGGTCGTCTCGAGCGGCGTCCCGGAGCTGCTCGAGATCCGCGGCCGAGAGCTCGTCGAGCGCATCGTCGGCGAGCTGACCGGCCGGCTCGGTGCGGCGGAGCTGCTCTGGTCGCGCGTCAGCCGCGAGCCCTACGCGACGATCGCGCTCCGTCCCGGCGTGGTGCGGCCCGGGCCGGAGACCGGCCGGCCGCGCGTCGTGCGGGCCGGCGCGTGGACCGACACCGGCTGGCCGGCGACGATGGAAGGCGCCGTGCGCAGCGGCCGGACGGCGGCTCAGCACGTCTTGAGCACGTCGCGTGCGAAAGTTGGTGCGTGACGGCGATCGCGGAGCTCACGGCGCTCGACGCGGCCATCGACCGGGGCACGCGCCGCCTGCTCGAGCTTCAGCAGCCCGGCGGGATCTGGGTCGGGGAGCTCGAGTCGAACGTGACGATGACCGCGCAGCACCTGTTCTGGCATCACCTGCTCGGACTGCGCACGCCGGACCTCGACCGCGGCATCGCGAACGAGCTACTCGCGAGGATGCGCGACGACGGCACGTGGTCGATCTGGTTCGAGGGGCCGGCCGATCTCTCGACGTCGATCGAGGCGTACGTCGCGCTGCGGATGTGCGGCGTCGATCCCGGCCCGCGCGCGTTCGCGTACATCCGGCGCGAGGGCGGCATCTCCAAGAGCCGCCTCTTCACGAAGTGCTTCATGGCGCTGCTCGGCCAGTGGCCGTGGCAGCGAATGGTTCCGATCCCGCCCGAGCTCGTGCTGCTGCCGCCGTCGTCGCCGTTCTCGATCTACGACTTCGCCTGCTGGGCGCGCCAGACGTTCGTCGCGCTCTCCGTCGCGCAGTCGCTGCGGCCCGTGCGTCCCATCGACGTCGACCTCAGAGCGATCGGCGCGCGGCCCGGCGAGAGCAGGCGGCCGGCACGGCCCAACGCGCTGCGGCGGCATGCGCTCCGCGTCGCGGAGCGGTGGATCCGCCAGCGTCAGGAGGCCGACGGCTCGTGGGGCGGCATCCAGCCGCCGTGGGTGTGGGGGATCGTCGCGCTCACCGCGCTCGGCCACGGCTTCGAGGACGCGACGCTCCGCCGTGCGGTGGAGGGCTGGCAGGGCTTCGTGGTCCAGGACGGCGACCGGTTGCGTCCCGAGGCGTGCCAGTCGCCGGTGTGGGACACGGGGCTCGCCGTGCTCGCGCTGCGCGCGTGCGGCGTGCCGGCCGACCATCCGCAACTCGTGGAGGCCGGCGCGTACCTGCTGCGGGAGGAGGTGACGGTCAAGGGCGACTGGTCGATCCGCGTGCCCGACCTCGCGCCCGGCGGCTGGGCTTTCGAGTACGAGAACGACGTCTATCCCGACATCGACGACGCCACCGTGATCCCGATCGCGCTGCGCGAGCTCGGGATCGGCGACGCTGCCGTGCGCCGCGGGCTCGACTGGGTCGCCGGCATGCAGTCGAAGGACGGCGGCTGGGGCGCGTTCGACGTCGACAACAGCTCGATGTGGCTCTACAAGATCCCCTTCTGCGACTTCGGGAAGGTGACCGACGAGCCGAGCGCGGACGTGAGCGCGCACGCGCTCGAGGCGCTTGCGCCCGACCCGGCGTACGCCGCCGCGGTCGAACGCGGCCTGCCCTGGCTGCTCGCCGAGCAGGAGTCCGACGGCTCGTGGTTCGGCCGTTGGGGCGTCAACCACCTCTACGGCACCGGCGCCGCGCTGCCCGCCCTCGAGGCGTGCGGCGTCCCGCACGACCACCCGGCCGTGCGCCGCGCCGTCGGCTGGCTCGACTCGGTCCAGCAGGAGGGCGGTGGCTTCGGCGAGGACATCCGCTCGTACGCGGACCCGGCCTGGCGCGGCCGGGCGCCCTTTGCGACGCCTTCGCAGACCGCATGGGCGCTGATGGGCTACGTGGCCGCAGGAAACGCTGAGGATGAAGGCTCGCGGAAGGCGGGGGAATATCTTTGCGGTGTCCAGCGTCCAGACGGCGACTGGGACGAGGAGCACTTCACCGGCACCGGCTTCCCACTCGACTTCATGATCCGCTACCACCTCTACCGCATCAGCTTCCCATTGCTCGCGCTCGGGCGCCTGCGTGAGAGGCTGTCGGCATGAAGTTTCCGCTTCAGTCGACGGTCTCGATCGGCAAGTACGTCGCCACGCAGCAGCGGAAGGGCGAGCGCTACCCGCTCGTGTTGATGCTCGAGCCGACGCTCGCCTGCAACATCGCCTGCATCGGCTGCGGGAAGATCCGCGAGTACGAGTCGAACCGCGCGCGCCTGAGCGTCGAGGAGTGCCTCGACTCCGGGCTCCAGTGTCCCGCACCGGTGGTCTCCATCTGCGGCGGCGAGCCGCTCGTCTTCAAGGGGATCGAAGAGGTCGCCGCCGGCATGATCGAAATGGGCAAGACGGTCGAGCTGTGTACGAACGCGCTGCGGCTCGAGCAGTGCCTCGACTGGTTTGAGCCCTCGCCGCGCATGACGTTCGTCGTGCATCTCGACGGCATGCGCGAGATCCACGACTACGTCTGCGACTACCCGGGCCTCTGGGACGTGGCGGTCGACGCGATCCGGACGGCACGCGCGCGCGGCTTCCGCGTCACCACGAACACGACGATCTTCAAGGAGACCGAGGTCGACGACGTGATCGAGATGATGCGCTACCTCACCGACGAGGTCGGCATCGACGGGATGCTCGTCGCGCCCGGCTACCAGTACTCGCAGATCGACCCGGCGCTGACGATGACGCGCACCGAGCACGAGGTCAAGTTCCGCGCCATCCGCGCCGCAGTGCGCAAGCACGGCTACCGCTGGCTCGCGACGCCGATCTACCAGGACTTCCTCACCGGCCAGCGCAAGCTCTCGTGCGCGCCGTGGGGATCGATTACACGGAACCCGTACGGCTGGAAGGGGCCGTGCTACCTGCTCACGGATGGGATCTTCCCGACGTACGAGGCACTGCTCGACGGCATGGAGTGGGACGCCTACGGGCCGGGCAACGACCCGCGTTGCGAGCATTGCGGCATCCACTCCGGCTTCGAGCCTTCGTCGGCGTTCGAGTCGTCGAAGAACTTGAAAGAGACGGTCCGGAGTCTCGCGTGGACGCTGACCGGCTGACGTTCGCTTGCGCGACGGCGGCGGAGGAGCGCGTCGCGCGCCGCGCGGGCCTCGACGCCGCCCGGATCGGGGTCGGCGGCGTGGCCGGGCTGCCGGCGGGTCGGCTCGTCTCGTTCGGCCTGGCGGGTGCCCTCCACGACGGGTTAGCGATCGGCGACGTGCTCGACGCGACGCGGGTCGTCGATCCGGCCGGCGCGACGCTGTGGGAAGGCGAGGCGCTCGGCGTGCCGGGCGCGCGTGCCGGAACGCTCGTCGCATCGCGGGTGCTCGTCGCGGACGCGGGCGAGCGGCAGCGCCTCCGCGAGGCGAGCGGCGCCGATGCCGTCGACATGGAGAGCGGCGTGCTCGCGGCGAGCGGGCGCCTCGCGGGCTGTGTGCGCGCGATCTCGGACGTGCCGGCGAGTTCGATCGAGGGCGTCGACACGACGGTGCATCCGGACGGGCGCACGGACGTGCTCGGGCTCCTGCGCTGGGTGGCGGCGAACCGCGGCTCTGCGATCCGGTCGATGCGCGACGCGCTCGCCGCGCTGCGCACGCTTCGCCATGCCGCGGAGGGGCTTACGTGACCGTCTCGGCCCTGAGCGGAGGCCGCGTCCTGCTCGCCGCGCCGCGCTCGTTCTGCGCCGGCGTCGACCGCGCGATCGAGATCGTCGAGCGCCTGCTCGAGCAGCACGGCGCTCCCGTCTACGTTCGCCACCAGATCGTGCACAACGAGCACGTCGTGCGGCGCCTCGAAGCGCTCGGCGCGGTGTTCGTCGAGGACGAGTCGGAGATTCCGGAGGGCGAGTTCTGCGTGCTCTCCGCGCACGGCGTCGCACCGTCCGTGAAGGCGAACGCGAAGGCGCGCGGACTGCGCGTCGTCGACGCAACCTGCCCGCTCGTGAACAAGGTGCACGCCGAGGCGCGCCGCTACGCGGACAGCGGCCACATTGTCGCCCTCGTCGGCCATGCCGACCACGTCGAGGTGATCGGCGCGCGCGGCGAGCGACCGGAGTCGACGGTCGTGATCGAGACACCGGAACAGGCGCGCGCCCTGATCACGGACAGGCCTGTCGCGGTGATCACGCAGACGACGCTCTCGCTCGACGACGTCGCGCCGATCGTCGACGCGCTCGAAGCGCATGTCGGAACCTTGCGGCGTCCGTCCGCCGACGACATCTGCTACGCGACCCAGAACCGGCAGGACGCGGTGAAGGAGCTCGTGGCGCAGGGCGCGTCGCTCGTCCTCGTGATCGGCTCGGAGACGAGCTCGAACGCGCAGCGGCTGGTCGAGGTCGCAGAGGCGGCCGGCGCCGTGGCCACGCTCGTCGACGGCGAGAGCCCACTCGATGAGGAGCTGCTGTCCGGGCACCGCATCGTCGGCCTCACGGCGGGCGCGTCGACGCCGGAGGAGCTCGTGCTCGCGACGGCCGAGCGCCTCGCGCAGCGCGGCTACACCGCGCCCGAGGAGATCACCGTCGCGCGCGAGCACGTCCACTTTCGCCTGCCGAGGGAGGTCGCGACCGCATGACCGGCCTACCGTCCCTCGTTACGTCGCCCACCGCCATCGTTGGAGCCGCCCGGCTCGCCCACGCTCGCTGCCGGAGCTCTCGATGACGAGTATCGAAGTTCCGTATTCGATCGCCGCCGCGCTCCCGACGCTCGCGGTGATGGACATCACGAACGAGGTCTCGCAGAGCGTCGCCCGCTCCGGGCGCAGCGACGGGATTGCGTACGTCCACGCGACGCACGGACTCACGCTCGTCCGCGTGCAGGAGCGTGAGACGGGTTTCTTCGAGGATCTCGAGCTCCTGCTCGAGCGCATCGTGCCGCGCGAAGGCGGCGGGCGCGAGCGGCTCGTCGCGGCGCTGCTCGGGGCGCGCACCGAGCAGGTGCCGTTCGCCGGCGGCCGGCTCTCCATCGGCCAGTGGCAGCGGATCCTCCTGTTCTCGCTCGACGCCGACCCTCGTGTCGACTGGTCACTGACGCTGCTGGGGTGATGAGGACGAGCGCGCTGCTGCGACGGACGAGGCCGGCCACCGGCCGCCAGCGGGCGCTCGCAGGACTCGCGCTCGCGCTGCTCGCGCTCGCCGCGGAGCTCGCCGGCCGCAGTCTCACGCACCGGCTCGACGTCGGCCGCCACGTCGGCCGGGTCAGCTACGACCATGCGCGCTACTACCCGTTCCTCCTCGCGGGCGTGAAGATCGCGATCGCGCTGATGGCGGCCCTCGTCGTCTGGCGCTTCGCGAAGGCGCACGCTGCGGCGCGTGCCGCGCGCCGCGTCGCGGTCGCGCTCGGCGCGCAGCCGCGCCGCTGCACGCCGCACGTCCGGCTCGAGCTCTCGCCGCGGCTGTGGCTGCTCTCGTTCGTCGGCACGTCCTCGATCTATCTGCTCCAGGCGGACGCCGAGCGGGTCTCCGCGGACGGCCGCCTGTCGGTGTTCGGGCCGTGGCTGCACAGCTCGGCGCTTCCGGTCTTCGCCGTCCTCTCCGTCGTGGTCGCGGTGCTCTACAAGGGCGTCGAGTCCTGGCTCGCGGACGCCGAGAGCCTCGCCGCCGATGCGGTCGCGTTCGCGCGGCGGCTGAGCGCGCCCGCGCTGCCGCGCGTTCGCCAGCCCCGCCCCTCCGGCTCGCGCACGCCGCGCTCGCTGTTCGGGCTCGAGTTCGAGTCCCGGCCCCCGCCGCTGCCGGCATAACCGCGGGCGCCTGTCTGCCCGCGGTCTGCTTCGGCACTTCGACGCGGGAGGACAATGTGAGCGCAGACGTCGCCCACGAACTGAGAAGGAAGGTCGAGAGGGAACGAGTCGTCGCACGGACGCGGTCGGCGCGCGCGCGCATACTGCTCGCGCTCGGGCCGGCGACCTCGATCGGCGGGCTCGCCTGGGCGGTCGTCCAGCCCTGGCGCCTGACGCTGCTCCATCCGTTCGGCCAGGGCTTCTACTGGCTCCTCGCCGAGCCTCCGCTGTACGTGGTGCTCGTCGGCATCCTCTTCCGGCTGCTGATCGTGCCCGGCATCGTCGCCGACCTCGAGGAGCAGCGATGATCCTCGCCGGGATCGAGCCGCCCGCCGAGTTCGTGCACTGGTGGTTTGCGTCGGGCTTCCTCGTCCTCGGGCTGCTGCTCTTCGCGGAGGCGCTCGTCGGGTCCGAGGTCTGGGGACGGCGCCCGTGGCGCCGTTATCTCTGGCCCGGCTTCGCGTTCACGATGGGCGTCTTCATGTGGCCGGTGAGCACGTTCTTCACGAACTCGACGATTCACATGGTCGCGCACAGCATGTGGGCGCAGGTGCTGATGTTCGCCGGCGGGGCGGAGCTCGGAGTCGCGCGCGGCAAGCTCCACTCGCAGTACTGGCGGCTCACGTCGGCGCTGGGCCTGGCCGCTTCCGGGGTTGCCCTCCTCGTGCACGAGCAGAACCACTGGCTGTTCTCGCGGGCGGCGTTCCTCCATCACGCGCTCGGCTGGACCGTGCTGGTCGCCGCTGCATTCCCGCTCGCGCAGGCGCTACGGCCACGCTCGTTCACGGCCGCAATGGGTTTCGCCTCGACCTTCTTCGCGATCGCCGTGCTCCTCTACTGCGACCGGGACGTTGCGCCGATCTTCGGCCACCTCTCGTTCTACGCCGGGATCCTGCACCGGTGAGACGGCTCGCCCCGCTCACGGTCGCGGTCGTTGCGCTCGCCTTCCCGGCGGCGGCCTTCGCGCACGCGACGCTGCTGCACGAGACCCCTTCGCTCGAGCAGCGTGTCGCCCGGTCGCCGGCGCAGGTCGTGCTCCGGTTCGACCAGCCGGTGAACAACGTGCCGCGGGCGATCCTCGTCCTCGACGCCGCAGGGCACAACGTCGCCGGCCCGCCGCGCGCGGTCAAGTCGGCGCGCGAGCTGGTCGCTGCGCTGCCGAAGTCCTTGCCGCGCGGGGCGTACACGATCCGGTGGCGTGCGCTCTCGAGCGACGGGCACGTCGTCTCCGGCATCTCGACGTTCGGCGTGCGTTATCCCGCTCCGCCGGTGACCGCCGCGGTCGGCGCGCAGGGGCCGACGAGGACGGAGGACGTCGTGCGCTGGCTCTACTTCCTCGCGCTCGCCCTCCTCGTCGGAGGCATCGGCTTCCGGCTGCTCGTCGTGCGTGGGCCGCTGCCGCCGCGCGCGGAGCGGCGCTTCTACTGGATTACCGGGATCGGTGCGGTGGCGGCGATCGAGGTGGGGATCCTCGCGTTCCTGCTGCGCGCGGAGGACGTGCTCCAGCTTCCGTTCACCGGGTTCCTCTACGGCGACCTGTCGTCGCTCTCGAGCGGGACGAAGTTCGGCGAGGCGTTCATCGCGATGACGCTCGGCTTCGCGCTCGTGACCGCGCTGCTCTTCCTTGCGTGGCTCACGGACCGCAGGTGGCTGCTCTGGCCCGCGTTCGTGATCGGGCTGGGCTTCGCGTCCGGCCTCTCGCTCTCGGGCCACTCGGCCGCCGACGCCGGTCACTCGTGGCTGTCCGAGCTTGCGGACTGGGTGCATCTCAGCTCGGCGACGCTCTGGGTGGGCGGCCTCGTGCAGCTCGCGGCGGTGATCTGGCCCGCGGCGCCCGAGCTGCGCGGCAGGTCGTTCCGGCGCTTCTCGCGCGTGGCAACGGTGTGCGTCGCGCTGCTGCTGGCCGCGGGCACATATCTCAGCGTGCTGCGCCTACCGCACGTTCACGACCTCTGGTCGACGCATTACGGCGAGGTGCTGCTCGTGAAGCTGGGCCTCGTCGCGCTCGCGCTCGCCTGGGGAGCGATACACCAGTTCGTCGCGCTGCCCCGCATCGAATCGGATCGCGTCGCCGGTCGCCTCTCCCGGAGCCTGCTCGGGGAGAGCGCCGTCGCGATGGCAGTGCTGCTCGTCGCGGCCGTGCTCGTCGACTCGGCGCCGCCGCCGCAGCCGGCGCCAAAGGCCCCGGTCGCAGCCGTCGGAGCCCGGCGTTGAGGCGGCCTCGGGCCTTCGACGGCTACCGTCTTCGCTGATGCTGGTCCTGACGCGAGCCGACGTGGAGGAGCTGCTCGACCTCGACGAGCTCGGCGAAGCGCTTGCCCGCGCCCACGCGGACCTCTCGGCGGGCTCGGCCTCGATGCCGGCGCGGATCGCAGCGTTCGCCGGCGACGCCGGCCTGCTCGGTGCGATGCCCGGCTACCTCCCGTCGGCGGGCCTCGGCTGCAAGCTCGTCAGCGTCTTCCCGCACAACGTCGGCCGGCCCACGCATCAGGCGGCGATCGCGCTCTTCGATCCGGCGAACGGCTCGCCGCTCGCGCTGATGGACGGGACGTACATCACCGCCACGCGCACCGCGGCCGCGGCCGCGCTCGCGGCGCGCCTGCTCGCGCGCGAGGACGCACAGGTGCTTGCGGTCCTCGGCACCGGCGTGCAGGCGCGATCCCATGCGCGCGCGTTTGCGGGCGTGCGCGGCTGGCAGGAGATTCGCATCGGCGGCCGCGACCGCGGGAAGGCCGAGGAGCTGGCGGCCGAGCTCGGCGCACGCGCGTGCTCGTTCGAGGAGGCGGTGCGCGGCGCCGACGTCGTCGCTGCGACGACGCACTCGCCCGAGCCGGTCGTTCGGCTCGCATGGCTCGCGCCCGGCGCGCACGTGAGTTCTGTCGGATACAGCCCTCCGGGCTCCGAGCTCGATCCCGAGCTCGTGCGCGCAGCGTCGATCGTCGTCGAGTCCCGCGACTCGGCGTTCGCGCCACTGCCGGGCGGCGCGCCGGAGTTGGCCGGCATCGATGCGGGCTCCGTCGTCGAGCTCGGCGAGCTCGTGGCGGGCACCCGTCCCGGCCGAGCCACCCCGGCCGAGATTACGCTGTACAAGTCGGTCGGCATCGCCGTTCAGGACATCGCCGCAGCCGCGCTCGTGCTGGATGCGGCCCGGGAGCGCGGTGCCGGTCTCGAGATCGAGCTGGAGGAGATCCACGCATGAGCACGAGCGAGTTCAGCCCGGGTCTCGCGGGCGTCGTCGCGTTCGAGACTGTGATCGCCGAGCCCGACCGCGAGGGCGGCGCGCTGCGCTACCGCGGCGTCGACATCGAGGAGCTCGTCGGACACGTTCCGTTCGAGCAGGTCTGGGGCCTCCTCGTCGACGACTCGCTCCACCCCGGCCTGCCCGCCGCGCATTGCGACCTCGAGGTCCGCACCGGCGGCCACATGTCCGATCTCCAGTCGATGCTCGCCATCCTCAGCGGGCGCTGGCAGCTCGGCAAGCTGATCGACATCGACGACGAGACCGCGAAGGAGGACCTGCGCCGTCTCTCCGCGGCCGCGCTCTCGATCGTCGCGCAGTCCGCGCGCGGCGCCGACAAGCCGCCCGTGCCGGAGGCGCGGGTGCTCGAGGGCCAGACGGCGGCGGAGCGGTTCCTGCTCGCCTGGCGCGGCGAGGTGGACGAGCGGCATGCGCGGGCGATCGACACGTACTGGATCTGCACGGCCGAGCACGGCGTGAACGCGTCGACCTTCACCGCGCGCGTGGTTGCGTCGACGGGCGCCGACTGCGGCGCCGCGCTCTCGTCCGCGGTCGGCGCGCTCTCCGGGCCGCTGCACGGCGGTGCGCCCGCGCGCGTGATCCCGATGCTCGACGCCGTCGCCGAGCTGGGCGACGCCGAGAAGTGGGTGGAACAGGCGCTCGAGCGCAAGGAGCGGATCATGGGCTTCGGGCATCGCATCTACCGCGCCGAGGATCCGCGGTCGCGCCTGCTCAAGCAGACGGCGAAGGAGCTCGGCTCGACGCGCGTCGAGGTGGCCGAGGCGCTCGAGCAGGCTGCGCACGAGGCGATCGCGAAGAAGCACCCGGATCACTCGTACACGAACGTCGAGTTCTGGTCGGCGATCGTGCTCGACGTCGCCGAGGTGCCGCCGGCGCTCGCGCCCGCGATGTTCGCGTGCTCGCGCACCGCCGGCTGGTCGGCGCACGTGCTCGAGCAGAAGCGGCTCGGCGTGCTCGTTCGCCCGAGCGCGAAGTACGTCGGCCCGGGCGCGAGGTCGTTTCAGGGACTCGGTTGAGCGACGGACCGGACACGCTCGGCATCACCGACGGCCGGACCGGCGAGACGATCGAGATCCCGGTCGACGAGCACGGAGCGTTCGCCGCCGTCGAGCTGCGCAAGCTCGGTCTGCTGAGCTACGACCAGCCGTTGCTCGCGACGGCGACCGCGAAGAGCGCGATCACGTTCCTCGACGGCGACGCCGGCATCCTCCGCTACCGCGGCTACCCGATCGAGCAGCTCGCGCAGCGCTGCTCGTTCCTCGAGGTGGCGTATCTCCTCGCGCACGGCGAGCTCCCGTCCGAGACCGAGCTCGGCACGTTCAACGACGCGATCGTCGCGGGCAACGTCGACCGGGAGCGAATCGCGGCTCTCGTCGACGCGTTCGCCGAGGGATCGCATCCGATGGCGATCCTCATCGCCGGATACGCGGCGCTCGGCGCGCTCCACCCAGAGGCGAAGCACGTCAAAGACGCCGCGATGCGCGACGCGCTGTTCCCCGTCGTGATGGCCGAGACGCTCGAACTGGGCGCACGCGCGATCGCGCGCCACGCGGGCGACACGGCGCGCCTGCCCGAGGGCGAGGCGTATGCGGAGCGCTTCCTCTTCGCCTGTGGGGACGCGATCCACGTGCACGGCGGCGACGAGGCTCGCGCGACGTTCGCGAAGGCGCTTGACGTGCTCTTCATCCTCCACGCCGACCACGAGCTGAACGCCGGCACGAACGCGATGCGCGCGATCGGCTCCGCCGAGACCGATCCGTACAGCTGCCTCTCCGGTGCGGCTGCCGCTCTCTACGGGCCGCTGCACGGCGGCGCGAACGAGGCGGTGCTGCGCATGCTCACGTCGATCGGCGACGTCGAGCACGTTCCGGCCTACATGGAGCGCGTCAAGGCGCGCGACGAGCTGCTCTACGGCTTCGGTCATCGCGTCTACAAGAACTACGACCCGCGTGCGACCGTGATCAAGGGCGTCGTGGACGAGGTGCTCGAGGTGGCAGGCCCGGATCCGCTGCTCGCCGTCGCTCAGGAGCTCGAGCGGATCGCGCTCGAGGACGACTACTTCGTCTCGCGTCGTCTCTATCCGAACGTCGACTTCTACAGCGGGATCGCGTATCGCGCGATCGGCTTCGAGCCGGCGGCTTTCACCGTTCTCTTCGCCGTCGCGCGCACCGTCGGCTGGCTCTGCCACTACGACGAGCTGATGAGCGGCGACTTCAAGATCACGAGGCCGGCGCAGATCTACGTCGGCGAGCCCGAACGCGCCGTGCCCGAACAACGGTAGATACTTCACCTGTGGACGAGCTGCTCGCGTATCGCGACCGCTTTCCGATCCTGAGCGACTGCGTCTACCTCATCAACCACTCGCTGGCGGCGATGCCGGCGGCCGTGGAGGACCGGCTGCTCGAGTACGCGCGCATGTGGCGCGAGCGCGGCATCCGCTCGTGGGGCGAAGGCTGGTGGGACATGCCGATGACGGTGGGCGACCAGATCGGGCGCATCGTCGGCGCGCCGCCCGGCAGCGTCGTGATGCACCAGAACGTCACCGTCGCCGAGATGGTCGTGCTCTCCTGCTTCCGGAATCCCGGCCGGCGCAACCGCGTCGTCTACGAGGAGGAGAACTTCCCGTCGGTGCGCTACCTCTACCAGGCGCAGCCGGAGCTCGAGGTCCTCGCGGTCGCCGACGACCACGCGATCGTCGACGCGATCGACGAGCGCACGCTGCTCGTGCCGATCAGCCATGTGCTATTCAAAAACGCGGAGATCCAGGACGTCGAGCCGATCGTGCGTCGCGCGCACGAGATGGGCGCGTATGTCGTGCTCGATTGCTACCAGTCGGCGGGCGTCGTCCCGTTCGACGTGACCGCGCTTGATGTCGACTTCGCGGTGGGCGGCAGCGTCAAGTGGCTGTGCGGCGGCCCGGGCGCGGGCTGGCTCTACGTCCGCCCCGATCTCTCGGAGCGGCTCGAGCCGACCTTCGTCGGCTGGCAGGGGCACGCGCGGCCGTTCGCGTTCGAGCCCGAGCTCGAGTACGCGTCGGGCGCGGCGCGCTTCCTCACCGGCACCCCGAACGTGCCCGCGCTCTACGCGGCGACTCCGGGCTACGACGTGATCGAGGAGGTCGGCGTCGAGAGGATCCGCGCTCGGTCGCTTGCGCTCACCTCGCTCCTGATCGAGCTGCTCGACGCGGCCGGGCTCGAGGTCGCGAGCCCGCGCGAGTCGTCGCGGCGCGGCGGCACGGTGCTCGTGCGCACACCCGATGACGCAGCGGTGCACCGGGAGCTCGGCGAGCGCGGGATCATCTGCGATTTCCGCCCCGGCGCCGGCGTCCGGCTCGGCCCGCACTTTTACAACTCCGAGGACGAGCTCCGGCACACGGTCGAGCAGCTCGCGGACATCGTCGGCAGCGGCGCGTACGAGCGCCACGTCGGGGCCGCAGCCCGCTTCTAACGAGAAAAGTACCCCTTTCGAGCGGTGAAGACCCTGCATCTGCACCACGGGATCTGCCGATGAACAGGTATGCGCCGCCTTGTCGTCGCCGTCGTCCTGATCGCCACCGCCGCCCTCGGTGTGTCGGGTGCTGCCTCGGCCGCGCAGTTGATCGATCGCGACGCCTCCGGCGTGCAGATCTCGGTCGACGCGAAGGGCGAAGCACTTCTCACCTACCGCAAGGGCGGCGCCGTCAAGCACGTGCTCGTCTGGGGTGCGGTCAACGCGCTCGCCCCCACTGCCGGCGCACACCAGGTGAAGTTCCAGCTCGACTACGCCGGCGGCTGGGGCAAGTACCACACGCTCTACTGGAAGACGTTCGCGGGCCGGTGCGGGACGTACGACGGCCCCGCGCTACCGAACGTCGTTGCAGCCTGCAAGGCCCCTGACGGCTCCTACTGGGCCGCGCAGAGCTGGCCGCAGCCGCTGCCCGATCTCGGCTTCACGCCCTGGACGTCGGCGCAGCAGGCGGATTGGCTCGAGGTCTCCCACTGGACCGGCCCGGTCGCGCAGCTCACGACCGGCATGGACTGGGTCTACAGCGAGCGCTTCCAGGATCTCTTCGGCCGCTACACGTACAACGACCAGCCGGTGTACGGGTTCGGGACGACCTCCCGCGGCGCGCCGACCGACGGCTTCGGCCGTCTGATCTATCTCGACACGTTCAACTCCGTGTACGGCTCCGGCTGGCACCGCGAGAACTCGTTCGTCGCGCACAATCCGACCGGCGCCTTCTGCTACGGCTTCTACCCGTTCGACCCGACGAAGGGCGGCTACATCCACCCGCCGGGCCAGACGACGGTACGCGGCCCCGGCACCGGGGAGAAGTACCGCCTCTTCGCCGAGGGCCCGGGCGTGACGCCGGACGTGGCCGCGACCGTCCAGGCGCTCCATCCGTACGACGCACGCAATCCGCAGGACGTCGCGCTCCAGACGTCGCAGTCCGCGGTTCTGCGCTCGTACGGCGACAAATCTTGCCGCAACGGCAGCTAGCCCCGCTCCAGCAGCGCGAGTAGGCGCTCCGCATACGCGGGCGCGGTCGGCTCGTCCTCGTGGCGGAAGTACACGTAGACCGGCACCGCGGTCGCGTGGATCCGCGCCGCCAGCGCACGGATCGCGTCCTCGTCGTACGGCGGCTCGCGCAGGCGCAGGTAGCGGAACGGTGCCGGCTCGTCGAAGTCGTTGACCCGGACCGCGCCCGCCGCGGCGAGCCGCGCCTCGACTCCGTCCCACGAGGGATGCGCGAGATCGAAGGCGAGCCGCAGGCCCGGGTCGAGCGAGCCGAGCAGCAGCTCGAGCAGGCCCTCGTCACGGGCGCTCGTCAACAAGACCCGCACCGGTCCGAGCCGGTCGCCGAGCGCATGCACGCGCTCCGCGAAGGTCGCAAGCCCTTGCAGGCGGTTGCCCGGAAGCTTCGGGGAGAACTCGAAACCGTCCGGCGCCTGCTCCGCCCAACGGTGGAACTGATCCTCGGCGGGGAGCCGGTAGCCGGTCGTGTTCAGCTCGACCGCGGAGAAGCGCTGCGCATAGAAGCCGAGAAACGCGGACGGATCGAGCCCGGCCGGATAGAACCCCGGCCGCCAGGTCGGGTACGACCAGCCCGAGGTTCCGACCCTCGCGCTACCGTCCGCAATCGGGAGTACCGTCCTCGGTCCTTTGGCCACTGCTGAAAGCGTGACACTTCCGGTCGAGAACTTCACGGAGGAGGAGCGAGCGCGCCTCGCGCCGCACTTCACGAACCTCGATCGACCCGTTTTCGGGCTCGTCAACCTGCCGGAGACGGTGAAGGGCGCGCTCTTCGCCCGCTATTCCCGCTACGCCGGCACGCTGCGACGCCTGTTCCTCGACGAGTTCGCGGATTCCGTGCCCGAGGTGCCCGCGATCGAGGGCGCGGAGGGCTCGCGCGCGGCGGAACTGTACGAGCGGATCTTCATCGGCTACGGCGACGACTCGGTGGCGCAGCTCGGCGGCGCCCACATCGCGTGCGAATGGACATCGAACCTCCTGACGAAGATCCTCCAGCGTCCGCGTCTCGCCGCGTACCTCGAGCAGTCGACGCGCTACATCGCGTACGACGCACAGCTCGCGGGATACGGCTTCCGCTACCACCGCGATCCGCGTTTCGGGCCGGCGTACGAACGGGCGCTTGACGATCTGTTCGCCACCTACAGCCGCCAGCTCGTCGCCGCGTCGGCCTGGGTGGACGAGCAGTTTCCGCGCAGCGCCGACGAGTCGGCGGCCGCGCACGCGCGCGCGGTGCGCGCGAAGGCGCTCGACCTCGTGCGCGGTCTGCTGCCGGCCGCGTCGCTCTCGCATATGGGCATCTACGCGAGCGGTCAGACCTACGAGCAGCTCGTGCTGCACCTGCTCGCGCACCCGCTCGCCGAGGCGCGCGCGTACGGCGAGATGCTGCTCGAGGAGCTCCAGACCATCATTCCGAGCTTTGTCGCGCGCATTCCACGCGAGGAGCGGGGTGGGCGCTGGGTCGACTTTCTGCGCGCGCGCGCCGGGGCGGCCGACGCGGCCGCCGCACGGCTCGGGCTCGACGAGGAGACGGCGGCCGTCGCTGCTCCGTCGGTGCGTCTGCTCCGCGCGCACGGCACCGAGGCGGAGCTGCTCGCCGCGCTGCTGTACGAGTCGTCGGCGGCCGGCGAGGACGAAGCCTTGCGCGCGGTCGGGGCGCTGACGGGGGAGGAGCGCGTAGCGCTCCTGCGCGAGCTCGTCGGCACCCGGGAGAACCGCCGTCACCGTCCCGGCCGCGGCTTCGAGACGGTGCGCTACCGGTTCGAGATCGTCTCCGACTATGGAGCCTTTCGCGATCTCCAGCGGCACCGCCTGCTCACGTGCCAGTGGCAGCGGCTCACGCCCGGCCTCGGCGCAGACGTGCCCCACGAGCTCGTGGCCGCCGGCCTCGGCGGCGAGTACGAGCGCGCACTCGACGTCTCCCGCGGTGAGTACGAGCGGCTGCGCGGCGCGGGCCTCGTCGAGGAGGCGCCGTATGCACTCTGCCTCGCGTACCGGATCCGCTATGTCCTCGAGCTCGACGCGCGCGAGGCGCTGCACCTGATCGAGCTGCGCTCGGGGCGCGAGGGCCATCCTTCGTACCGGGCCGTCGCGCACGAGATGCGGCGCGCGATCGCGGAGGTGCACCCGAACGTCGCCGCCGCCATGAGCTTCGTCGACGACTCGACGGAGGAGCGGCTGGAGCGGATGCTTTCGGAGATGCGGAACGAAAGCCGGGGCCCGGCGTAGCCAACGGCTGCAACCTGGTTTAACCAGGTTGCGGATTTACGCTGAGGCCGTCGGCTTCAGAACGACCGGGCCGGGCTCGCGCCGGCCCGGCATTTGCTTCGTCACGACCCAGGAGTCCCCATGCTGGAGCTCGTACGGCGCGTTGAGCTTGACCGACGTGCCGTGGGTCGTGCCCTCGACGACGAAGGTGCCGCAGGGCGCGTAGATCTTGCCGTTGCGGACGAGGAAGACCTCGTAGTAGCCGTGCAGCGGCATCTTCGGCAGCCCGGTCACGGAGAGCTGCATCGGCCAGTTGCCGGCCGCGTCGACCGACTCGATGCGCAGCGACGCGAGCGCGGCCGGATCGACGTTCGTGCCGGCGAGCCTGAGCGTCGTCGCGCTCGCGAGCCCGCCGCCGCGGTTCCCGGCGAGATAGCCGCCCAGGAACGCGAGCAGCAGCACGACGATCGCCGCGGCGAGCAGCATCGCGCGCCGGCGGATAGGCCGAGGCCGCCGCGCAAGGGTGATCGCGAGCGTCGGCCCCGCTTCGAGCTCCGGCGAGATCTCCGCCGGTGGCCCTGCCAGGAGCAGGAGCTCGTGGACGGCGCGCAGCCGCTCGCGCTCGCCCGGTTCCACGTCGATGCCCACGAGCTCGTCGAAGTCCGGTGTGCGAGTCATGCGAGCTCTCCGTCCAGGAGCTCGGCCAGGCGGGCCAGCGCGCTGCGCGTCCGCGTCTTGACCGTGCCGAGCGGAATGTTCAGGTAGTCCGCCACTTCGCTCTGCGACATCTCGCTCCAGTACGCGAGCTCGACCACCTCGCGCTCCTTCTCCGGCAGCTCTTCGAGCGCCCGATGGACGCGCCAGGAGATGAACGACAGCTCCGCGCGGTCGGACGGGCCCGGCTCCGACGAGACGACGTCCGGCACCTCGGTCGGAGGCTCGACCCGGACGCGGAGCCGATCGACGATCGCGTTGCGCGCGACCGCGTACAGCCAAGGCGCCGCCGGCCCTCGCTCGGGCCGGTAGCTCGCGGCCGAGCGCCAGATCGCGGCGAAGGTCTCCTGCACGGCATCCTCGGCGCGCTGGCGGTCGCGGAGCCTGCGCATGGCAAGCCCGAAGATCGAGCGGACGTACCGCTGGTAGAGCAGCTCGAAGGCCGCGCGGTCGCGGTCGGCGACACGGACGAGCAGATCCGAGTCGGCGGCGTCGGGCGCTACGAACCCGACCGGTTCCGGGACCGCGCGCAGTCGTGTAGGGGCGTCGACCGCAAGCTCCATCTCTCTGTTTCTACGCATCGGCCGCCATGGTGGATTCCGGAGTCATAGCAGCCCGCTCGAACGAGGGAGGGCCGCCCGGACGCGCCGGGACGGCCCTCCCTCGGGGGCCCTACGAGGCGCGTGCGGCTTCGAGCCGGCGCCCGACCTCGCGCCAGTCGACGACGTTCCACCAGGCGTCGAGGTAGGCCGGGCGCTTGTTCTGGTACTTGAGGTAGTAGGCGTGCTCCCAGACGTCGATCCCGAGCAGCGGCGTGTCGTTCTGGAGCAGTGGGGAGTCCTGGTTCGGCGTCGAGTAGACGGCGAGGCCGGTTCCGTCCCAGACGAGCCAGCTCCAGCCGCTGCCGAAGCGCTTGACGCCTCCGTCGATCAGCGCCGCCTTCAGCTTGTCGAAGCCCTCGAAGGTCGCGTCGATCGCCTCTGCGAGCGCTCCTTCGGGCTCGCCGCCTCCGTCCGGGCTCATGATCGTCCAGAACAGCGAGTGGTTCGCGTGGCCACCGGCGTTGTTGCGGACGGCGGTGCGCTTCGCCTCCGGGATCAGCTCGAGGTCGCCGAGCACCTGCTCGATCGGCCGGTCGGCCCACTCGGTGCCGTCGAGCGCGGCATTCGCGTTGTCGACGTACGCCTTGTGATGGAGGTCGTGGTGGATGCGCATCGTCTCCGCGTCGATGTGCGGCTCGAGCGCGTCGTACGGGTAGGGCAGGTCAGGCAACTCGAAAGGCATGGTTCGCTCCTTTTCGCGACTTCTCGGTCTGGTCTGAGGATATGCTCCGGCCGCCGTACCAGCGCGAAGAAGGGAAAGCCGGATGGCGACGCTTGCGTTCAACTTCGAGGAAATTGCGCCGCGCGAGCTGCGCCCCGAGCTCTACGAGCTCGACGGGATCTCGCGCGCCACGATCGAAGCGCATTACAAGCTCTACCAGGGTTACGTCAACAAGCGGAACGAGATCCTCGGCAGGCTGGCGACGGTCGATCTCGGTGCGGCGAACCAGGTGTACTCCGAACTGCGCGCGCTCAAGGTGGATCTCTCCTTCGCCGTCGGAGGGATCAAGAACCACGAGCTCTACTTCGGGCACCTCGGCGGAGGCGGGGGCGACCCCAACGGCGACTTCGGGGCGCTCGTGCGGCGGGACTTCGGCTCGGTCGAAGCCTGGCGCGCGGATCTGAAGGCGACGGGGATGGGCGGCCGCGGCTGGGCCTGGACCGCCTACGACTGGGACGAGCGGCGGCTGTTCAACTACATCGGCGACGCACAGAACACGTTTCCGGTCTGGAACGCGACTCCGCTCGTGGCGCTCGACGTCTACGAGCACGCATACTTCCTCGACTACCAGACCGACCGCGGCTCGTACATCGACGCTTTCTTCGACAATCTCGACTGGGGCGTCGTGAACGGCTGGGTCGACCAGTACGGGATCCCGACAGGCTAGTCACAGTGATCACCGCGGTCTTCGCCGTCGTCGGCTACCTCTCGGGCTCGCTGCCCTGGGGCTACTGGCTCGTGCGCATCTTCCGGCACGAGGACGTCCGCACGAAGGGCAGCGGCAACATCGGCGCGTCGAACGTCTGGCGCCTGTACGGGCGCTACCTCGGGCTCCCGGTGGTGCTGCTCGACGCGGCGAAGGGGTTCGCACCGGCGCTGGTCGGGACGCTCGTCGTCGGCCACGGCACGGGCGTGCTCGCGGGCGCCGCCGCGATGCTCGGCCATTATCGGCCGCTGTTCATGAAGTTCCAGAAGGGCGGCAAGATGGTGGCGACGGCGGGCGGGGCGTTCCTCGGCGTCGCGCCGCTCGTCGGCGCCGCGGCGGCGGGCGTCTGGATCCTCGTCTTCGTCGTCACCCGCTATCCGTCGATCGCGTCGATGGTCTCGTCCGCGTCGCTCGTGCTCTGGTCGTGGCTGCTCGGCTACCCGTGGCCCGTCAGCGCGTTCTCGGCCTTCGCCGGCGTGGCGGTGATCGCGCTGCACCGGGCGAACATCGGGCGCCTCTGGCGCGGCGAGGAGAATCAGTCGCAGCTGTGGCGGCGCTGGTGGCGGAAGACTCCGCCTACTGCGAAGCCCTCAGCCAGTCTCTGAGCTCGGTGTGCCGGAGCGGGCCGTGCTCCGCGCCGCTCAGCTCGGCCCGGAGCTCGCCGATCGTCCCGTAACGTTCCGCGACGACCTCGTGCGCGTGGATCGTCTCGAAGTTGACCTGCCGCGAGAGGACGAAGTCGCCGTCGTCGAGCTGCGACAGCTCCTCGAGCACGCTCTTGAGCGCGACGCGCACGGAGTCCTCGACGAAGCGCGGCTGCAGGTGGGCGTGCTCGACGACGAACAGCTCGTCGGGACGCTTCAGCAGCTCGTAGATCGGTGAGCTCATCGACGCCTCGACGAGCTCGACGAGGCGTTCCGCGTCCACCCGTTTCGTCGTACCGATGAAGAGTGTCCCGAGGCCGCGCTGGTTGTGCGTTGCGATGGGGACGAGCTCGAGGATCCGCTCGACGTCGTCCGTGTCGAAGCCGGCCTCGAGCAGCCGCTCGGAGGAGCGTTCGCGCACGAGTCCCTGCGCGCACGGGCAGGCGTTGATGCCGACCGCCTCGACGCCGACGACGCGACGGACGCCATGCTGCGACGCGGCGGCGATCCCGATCAGCGAGACCATCTCCTGCGTCGCGAGGCCGGTCACCGGCGTGCGTCGTTCGTAGGGGTAGCGGGCGGTGATGCGCACCTCGGCGAGCAGGGCGGACTGCCGCTCGACGATGTGGCGCGCGACGTGCTCGGCGAGGTCCTCCACGAGGAACGCGTCGTTGGCGACGACGCCCTCGATCGCTTCCTCGAACAGCTCCGGGAAGCGCGACATGTGCACGCCCTTCTGTGAAGGATCGAGGTCGACCGTGCAGTCGATCGTCGCTGCGATCAGCTTCTCGCGCGAGCCGCGTCCGATCAGCACGGCCTTCTGCACCCCCGTCACTCCGGCGCGCGACAGCCCGATCGGCACGTCGGGCGCGGAAGCCTGGAGATCGTGAAGCAGCCTGCGCGTCGTTTTGCTCATGCGGGTACTGTCCGCACGGTACCAGGGGGATTTGTGCAGAACGACAACTCTTTCGCCCGGCTCGTCTCGCTCGCCTGCCACGACGTCCGCACGCCACTCGCGACCGTCCACGGGTTTGCGAAGACGCTCGTCCGCACGATGGAGCTCGCGGCGCCGGCCGACCGCTACGTCGAGATGATCGAGGCGGCGTCGGCGCAGATGGCGGAGCTGCTCGACGAGCTCTCGCTCGCGGCCCGGATCGAGAGCGGACACTACGAGCCGATGCTGCGCAAGGTGAACACGCTCGCGTTCGCCCATGGCGCGGTGACACGACTCGGAGCGGATCGCGTCCGCGTCTCCGGCGACGGCGTCGACCTGGAGACGGACGCCGACCGCGTCGAACGCGGCGTGTCGGCGCTCGTGCAGGCGGCGCTCCGCCACGGCGGTCTCGACGAAGTCGACGTCGTCGTGCGCGGAACCGAGATCGACGTGTCGCCGATCACCGCCTCGTCCGCCCCCGTCGTCCTCGGCCGCGAGCTGCGCGACCTCGGCGCAGCGGTCGCGGTGCTGCTCGTCGACGTGCTCGGCGGCGCTGTTGCCGTCGAAGACGGAATGCTGACGATCCGACTCAAGCCGCTCGAATAGCTGCGCTATTCGAGCGGGGAATGTCACGCGCTCCGTCGAAGCCGTATCTATTCCCGCGGGAAGCGCCCAGCACTTCCCGCGGCAACGCGCAGCTCTTCGCTCGGCTCACCGAGCTCGTGACAGCTGCGGCAGCGCGCCTCGTACGAGTCGAGTGCGCCGACGACGATCGTCGCGCCGTCGGCGGGCGCAGGATGTCCGTCCACGAGCCGCTGCGTCATCGTCGCCGGCCCGCCGCAGCGGTGGCAGACGGCCTGGAGCTTGTCGAGGAGCTCGGCGCGGCAGAGCAGCTCGGGCATCGGGCCGAACGGCAGGCCGCGGAAGTCCTGGTCGAGTCCCGCCGCGACGACGCGCGTGCCCCGCTCGACGAGCACGTCGACGACTAGCACGATCTCGGGCGCGAAGAACTGCACTTCGTCGATGCCGATCACGTCGTAGCCCTCGGTGAGGCCCGGGATCTCGTCCGGCCGCGCGACCGCCACCGCGCGCATCTTCGCGCCGGCGTGGCTGACGACGTGGCCGATGTCGTAGCGGTCGTCGATTCGCGGCTTCACGATCAACGCGCGCTGGCCGGCGATCTCCGCGCGGCGCAGGCGGCGGATCAACTCCTCGCTCTTGCCGCTGAACATCGGCCCGCAGACGACTTCGAGCCAGCCGCCGCGCTCTGGGAACAACCGGATCACGGTGGGGACCCTAGCCGGGCGGTCCGACGGACTTCTCGAACGCCCAGCGCGAGAGGAGGCGGAGGCTGACCATTCCGAGCACGCGCCCCTCCTTGACCACCGGAAGATGGCGGAAGTTGTGGTCGAGCATGATCTTCGCCGCTTCCTCGACCGTCGTCTCCGGCTCGACCGTCAGCGGGTCGGGGGTCATCCACTGCCGGCACCGGGCCTCGGCGGCGCGGGCGCGCGCTGCCACGGCGCGCGTGAGGTCGCGCTCGGTGACGATGCCGACGATCCGCGCGAAGTCGGTCACGACCACCGCGCCGACGTTGGCCGCCTGCATCTTCTCGGCGGCCTCACCGATCGAGTCCGACGGCTCGACCGTGAGCACGTCGGTGACCATCAGATCGGCGACCGTGGTCATGGAGCCTGAGAATACGCGTCAGCGCAGCAGCCTGGAGAGGCGCCGATCCTTCAGCACTCTGCCGCCCGTCTGGCACTCGGGGCAGTAGTAGATCGTGTGCTCCTCGAAGTCGATCTGGGCGAGCGGTGTCCCGCAGACGTGGCACGGTTCGCTCAGCCGGTTGTGCACGCGGTACGTGCGGTCGTCGCCCGCTCCGCTTTCGCGCACTGCAAGCCCGCGCGTGAGCTCGTCGTTGATCGCGGTTGCGAGGCGCTCGACCTGCTCGCTGCTGAGGTCGGTGGAGAGCGCGTAGGGCGACAGCTTCGCGGTATGGAGGATCTCGTTCGACCACGCGCGGCCGATGCCCGCGATCGCGCGCTGGTCGCGCAGCAGCGGATGAAGGCGCCGCGATTCGCGGCTCAGGATTCCGCTCAGCGTGGACGCGTCGAGCCCGAGCGCCTCCGGGCCGAGGTGCGCGAGCTCTGCGGCGACGGCCTCGCGCGTGAGCAGCCAGACGCCCGCACGTTTCTTCTTGCCCGCCTCGGTGAGGACCAGCCTCGAGCCGTCGGCGAACTCGAGCGTGAAGGCGGGCGTCTTCGGGCCCTTGTCCTCCGGGCGCAACGTCTTCAGCCGGCCGGCGGTCATCAGGTGCACCATCAGCACGAGGTCGCCGTCGTCGGTCGGAAAGAGCAGCCGCTTGCCGCGCCGCTCGGCCCCGCGCAGGCGCCGTCCCTCGAGCGCCGCGAGCGGCGGCTCGAACGTCTTCAGCGTGGCAATGTGCGCCGGGCCGGCCTTCGCGATCGGGAAGGCCGAGACCGGGTCATTCAGCGCCCGCCGCCACGCCTCCATTTCCGGGAGCTCGGGCATCGCCCGCCACGGTAGCGAGGGGCTCGACGCTGAGGGCGGAAACGGGCTCCGGCTCGGGAAAGTCCCGCAGGCTGCGGATCGGCGAGAGGACGATCGGCACCACGGAGAAGAACGCTCCGATCCCACCGACGAAGATGGCGGTGCGGAGGCCGAAGACCGTCGCGAGCGCGCCGCCGGTCAGCGAACCGAGCGGCATCGTGCCCCAGACGAGGAAGCGCATGGTCGCGTTCATCCGTCCCTGCATGCGCGCCGGAGTGATCGTCTGGCGCAGGCTCACTTGCTGGATGTTGTAAACGACCGCGCCGAAGCCGAGCACCATGACGGCGACCGCGATGAAGATGATCGCGACGTCGCCCCTCGGCGCGAAGGGGATGAGCAGCAGCGAGGGGCCGCTGATCGCGGAGCCGATGATGGTCGCGCCTCCGACACCGAACAGCCGTCGCATCCTGCCGGCCAGAGCCGCGCCGAGCATCCACCCGAAGGATCCGAGCGAGAACGCGAGCCCGACCCCGAAAGCGGAGAGGCCGAGCCGCCTGTTCGCGTACACGATCAGGATCGCGAATGCGATGTTCGTGAAGAAGTTCGAGCTGCCGGTCGAGATCGCCTGTGGGCGCAGATAACGATGTCCCAGCACGTAACGAAGGCCTTCCCAGAGATCCGCGAGGAGGTGGCGCTCCTGCCGATCGGCGTGCTGCTCCTCCCGCGTCCGGATCGCGAATGTGAAGCCGCCCGAGACGAGGAAGCTGATGGAGTCGATGAGGATCGCGTATGGCGCGGTAGCAACACGGATCAGGAGCCCGGCGAGGCCGGGCCCTGCGACACCGGCGCCGGAGACCGTGACCTGCAGTTTGGAGTTGCCCTCCACTAGCGCGTCGCGGTCGATGAGCGAGGGGAGGTACGACTGATACGCGACATCGAAGAAGACCGTGTGGATCCCGACGAGGAATCCGACGACGTAGAGCTGCCAGAGGGTGAGCGCGCCGAGCGCGTACGTCAGCGGAATCGTTGCGAGCAGGACCGCCCGACCGACGTCACCGACAATCAACACGAGTCGGCGGGAGATCCAGTCGACCCAGACGCCGGCGGGAAGCGTGAAGAGGACGAATGGCAGGAACTGGACCGTTCCGAGCGTCGCGATCTCGAAGGCGCTGCTCTTCAAGGTCACGAGTGCGATCCACGGGATCGCGAGCTGCGAGACCTGCGAGCCGAGCTCGCTGATCGACTGTCCGGTCCAGAGCCGCAGGAAGTCGGCGTTGCTCCAGAGGCCGCTGGTGGGGCGTCGCAGCCTACGCATCGACGGCCCGTTTGTAGAGCGCGACCGAAAGACCGTAGTCGGAGCCTTCGGCGGATTCGGCGGCTTCGAAGTCGTCGATGAGCTTCTTGAGCCGGCGCTCGAGCCGGCGCGCATCCGCCCGCGTGAGGCGGGCGCGGGCGAGGGCGAACGTCGTCCCGTCGTCCTTGCCGAGCGGGAGCATCTCCTCGGCGGCGCTGCGGAGGGAAGCTGCCGCGACGTTCCGCATGTCCTCGCCGTCCGCGTCCGAGTTCTTGAACAGGAACAGCCGCGCGGTGCGGCCGTAGAACTTCTCCGTCAGCGCGCGCACCTGACGGGTGCGCACGACGCGGACGAGGCCCGCCTTCTCGAGCACCTTCAGGTGGTGGCCGACCGTTCCCTTGGGCAGGCCGAGCTTCTCGGAGAGCTCGGTGGTCGAAGCCGCGCGGTCGCGGAGCAGGACGATGATCCGCGAGCGAAGGTCGTCGCCGAGCGCGCGCAATTGCTCGGGCTCGCGCACGACGAGGACGTCGTCGGCTTCGTAATCCGGCGACGGGAGCGTGATCACGCGCTGATCGTCGTAGCTCGACGAATGGGCCATGATTCCGGAATGTACGGCTTTTCCCGTCCGTTGGTCAAACCCCGAGCGAGGCACCGGCATAGCTGCTCCATGCCCAGTCGTCGGGCGCCGCGTAGAGGTGCGCCTCGACCGGGTTTCTGGCGATGGAGCGAAACGCGGTGAGGGGGTGCTCGTCCGGTTCGATCCGAGGCCGCGGTGAAGTCGCGAACCCCTCGTGACGGTGCCTGGCACCGGGGACGGGCACCGTCACGCGTAAGGTTCTCCGCCGTGGACGCGATCGTCGTCGAGGTGCGGCGGAACGGCGTCGTCGAGGCGCGGCACCGCGTGCACGCCGTCGCCGTGCGCGGCGGGGCGGTCGTCGCCGCGGCCGGCGACGCGTCGCTGATCTGCTTCATGCGCTCGGCGTCGAAGCCGCTGCAGGCGTTGCCGCTGGCGCGTGCGCGCCACGACCTCGACGTCCGCGATCTCGCCATCGCCTCGGCCTCGCACCGCGCCACGCCCGAGCAGATTGCCGCCGTTCGCGCCCTGCTCGCGAAGGCGCCGGCACAGGAGGACGAGCTCGAGCTCGGCCTGCAGGAGGGCCGGCCGCCCGAGCGGATCTTCAACAACTGCTCCGGCAAGCACGCCGGCATGCTCGCGCTCTGCCGCGCGCACGGCTGGCCGACCACGGGCTACCGCCTCGCCGACCACCCCGTCCAGCAGGCGGCCCTCGCCGCGCACGTCGAAGCCGCCGAAACGGAACCGCACGCGACCGCGACGGACGGATGCGGCGTCGTCACCTTCGCGTTCCCGCTCGAACGAATGGCGCACGCGTTCGCGCGCCTCTCGCATCTCCCCGGCGGCGACCGCGTTGTGCATGCCGTCCGCGCCCGCCCCGACCTCGTCGGCGGCCCCGACGGCGCCGACCTCCATCTGATGCAGCGCGCGCCCGGCTGGTTCGCCAAGGGTGGAGCAGAAGGGCTCCTGTGCGCCGCGGACGACCACCTCGGCGTCGCGCTCAAGAGCGAGGACGGATCCTCCCGGCCGCTCGAGCCCGCGCTCGCCGCCTTCCTCGCTCCACTCGGGATCGACCTCGCCGACCTGGCGGTCGCCCCGATCCGCAATAGCAGAAATGAGCTCGTCGGCGAGTGCAAAGTTGCTTCCTGAAGTTCTTTACGAAGCTGTAACTCCGAACTACTATCCGGTCCACTTCGAGGTGAGGCCGGAGGGACGAGGGAGGAACCGGCCCGGACGCTGTTAAAACCCGCAAGCAGCCGGAGGTCGCCAACGTGCTCACCGTTGATATCTCGCTTCCTGAGGTCGAAGAGCTCCAGAAGCTCGTCGCCGAAGGACAGGAGAAGGGCTTTCTGACCTATGACGAGATCGTCAACGCGCTCGAGGACGTCGAGCTCACCAAAGAGCAGGTCGAGGACTTCTATACGTATCTGATCGAGCACAGCATCGAGCTGATGGAGGGCGAGCAGCACAAGACGCCGCCCCACGAGCAGCCGCAGCCGGAGGACGAGAAGGCAGCTGCGGCGCCGAAGCTCGATCTCACCGTTGAGCCCTCACTCGACTCGCTGCGCCTCTACCTGCGCGAGATCGGCAAGGTGCCGCTGCTCACCGCCGACCAGGAGGTGTCGCTCGCGAAGCGCATCGAGCGCGGCGACATGGGCGCGAAGACGCAGATGACGGAGGCCAACCTGCGCCTCGTCGTCTCGATCGCGAAGGGCTACCTCGGCCGCGGCCTCTCGTTCCTCGATCTCATCCAGGAAGGCTCGCTCGGCCTCATCCGCGCGGTGGAGAAGTTCGACTATCGCAAGGGCTACAAGTTCTCGACGTACGCGACGTGGTGGATCCGCCAGGCGGTCACGCGCGCGATCGCGGACAAGGCGCGGACGATCCGCATCCCCGTGCACATGGTCGAGAAGCTGAACAAGGTCGTGCACATCGAGCGCCAGCTCGTGCAGCGCCTCGGGCGCGAGCCGAACGCCGAGGAGATCGCCGAGGAGCTGGAGATGACTCCGGAGGAGGTGCGCGAGATCCTGCGCATGGCGCAGCTTCCCGTGAGCCTCGAGAAGCCGATCGGCGAGGAGGAGGACTCCGCGCTCGGCGACTTCGTCCAGGACGAGGCGGCGGAGTCGCCGTTCGACACCGCACAGCTCTCGCTGCGGCGCGAGGACATCGAAAGCGCGCTCGGTGCGCTACCGCTGCGCGAGCGTCAGGTGATCGAGCTTCGCTTCGGCCTCCGAGGCGGCCCGCCGCGGACGCTCGAGGAAGTCGGTCGCGCCTTCGGCGTCACGCGCGAGCGCATCCGTCAGATCGAGAACAACACGCTGAAGAAGCTCGAGCATCTTCCGGAGGCGCAGGCACTCCGGGACGCCGTCAGCTAGTCGTTCTCTTTCTTCGACTCGGCGCGCTCAGCCGGCACGAAGAGCTTGCAGTGCGGGCACTTGAAGCCGCGGTAGCGCGCCGCGGCGCCCTCCAGCAGCTCCGCCGCGAACGACTTGTGGCAGTGCGGACACTCGACTTCGAACGGCTCGGCCACGCCGTCCACGGTACCTACACCATCCGGCCCGGCGCCTACGCTCCGCGACGATGGAGGAGAGTGTTCTCCGGCGAGGTGTTGCCGAATTCATCGGGACGTTCACGCTCATCTTCATCGGCGGAGGCGCCGGCGCGATCTCCGGCAACGACATCGTCGCCGTCGCCCTCGCCAACGGTCTCGCCATCGGGATCATGGTCTCGAACTTCGGCCACATCTCCGGCGGACTGTTCAACCCGGCGATCACGCTCGGGTTCCTCAGTACGCGGCGCATCACGCCCCGGCTCGCTGTCATCTACTGGATCGCGCAGTTCGGCGGCGCCGCGCTCGCCGCGTTGCTCGTCAAGGAGCTGCTCCCGCGCGCTACGACCGAAGCTGTGAGCC
>Ga0208849_1000720_pt1 | contig 28010 bp, 23 predicted proteins | sample NGESurdeep072012_10_FD_184470 | JGI IMG/M metagenome (GOLD analysis project Ga0208849, IMG submission 184470) | Arctic peat soil microbial communities from Barrow, Alaska - NGEE Surface sample 53-3 deep-072012 (SPAdes) | ecosystem: Environmental > Terrestrial > Soil > Wetlands > Peat ... | reverse complement strand
ACGGATGCTGCCACCGCGATGACCCTCCCGTCCGTCCGCCCAGGGACTGTCATGGCTAGAGTCGTCAGGTGGCAGCCACGAATCGGGAAGGGCAAGGCAGTGACCGGTGAGCTCAGCGTTGGCCACGCCAGCGTGCAATAAACACACCAGAAGCGTCGTCGCCATCGGCGGTGAGTCTGAGCCGAGACATCTTCGCCGGGCCAGCATAGCCGTCGATCCATGAGGACCTCGAGGGTATCGTCCACCACGACCTCCTACGTCATGCACTGTTCGCACCGGATTCGCTGGGAGGCCCGGTGGGATCAGTTGACGGCGCGCGGGGCGGACGAGACGGGGAGTGTGGCAGGACCGTCGTCCCACCCCCCAGCGTCGATTCGATCTGGAGGGTGCCACCGAGCGCATCAAGCCGATCTTCCATATTCATCAAACCGGCACCTCGCGGGGCGTTGCTCACGTCAAATCCGCATCCATCGTCGGTGACCTCGACCCGAACATGACTCGCGTCTTGATGCAAGCACACAGTGACGTCAGACGCGGCCGCGTACTTCTGCACATTCTGGAGTGCTTCCAAGGTGCAGAAGTAGAGAGCTGCTTCGGTCTCCTGCGAGTGCCGACCGACGCCATCGGCATCTACGCGCACCGGGCTCGTTGCTTTGCCTGCTTGCGAGCGTAGAGCTGCAGCGAGGCCCTTGTCGGCAAGCAATGGTGGATAGATGCCGCGGGCAAGGTCCCACAGGGTCTCAAGAGCCTCATCGGCGTCATGCTTGAGATCGACGATGGTTGCCGCGGCCTTTGCTGGATCTCGCACTGTCAGCATCTACGGCTGATAAAAGTACCGTGTCAAGCTGACGGGCGCTTCGTCGATCCATATCGCCGCACCATGGGATCCGCAGAACATGAAGGGCGGCGTGACCGGCGGGGTCACCGTCATGGTGACCGCAGTGCTTCCCTGGGGCGGCGTGATCAGCAATGTCCGGTAGACAGGACAGGAAGTCGAGGTGCTCTGGACGTCGGTCCACTCGACAGCGACATACGCGGCCTGTCCGGGCTCCAGCGTGATCAGTCGCACCCTCGGAAGCGTGCCGTTGCTGTTGTTGATGAGGACTGCTTGGATGTGGGTCACGCCCAGCTGCGTCAGACGACCGTCGACGGAGCCCTGCAGGTTCGTGTAGCCCTCCATGGTGCATGGAGCGTGGCCGGCGTTCTCGAGCATGATGTCGCCGCCCTCAGAGCCGGCGGCCCCGTCGAAATCAATGAAATGAGCGCGGAGCATCGCGCCCTCGCAGGCGACGACTCCGTTGGAGGGTGAAGGCGAGGGTGACGCTGAGGGCGACGGCGTTGGAGTTGCCGTGGAGGTTGGAACCGCCGGAGCAGGTGGGCCGGTCTTCGAAGGACCGCTCGGGATGGGATGGCTGCGTAGTGCGAGGGTGAGCCCGAGCGCGCCACCCACGAGCACGACAACGACCGATGCCACGAGAAAGGCGCCGAGGCGTTGCCCGATCCTGAAGCCGCCAACCCGGCTGCGCTCTCGCGACGCTGCGATGGCGTCCATCACCCGCCCCCCTGCGTTTGGCCCGGGAACCATTGGATCGATGGCAGCGCGAAGTCGGTCGCGCAGTGTGCTCTCGATGTCGTCGCTGCTCATCTCATGACTCCTGCAACGTGAGGGTGGTTTTCAGGCTCTCGATCCCACGGCGAACGCGGGATTTTGCCGCGGCGGCGGAACATCGGCTTATGGAGGCGACCTCCTCGTACGGGAGGTCGAGGTAGTAGCGCAACACCACTGCGAGCCGGATGTGCGGCGCCAGCCGGCGGAGCCCATTGACGACGTCGATCGCGGCAGCAGTATCTCCGGCCCGAGTCTCGGCCTCTGGTGGGTCGGCGAATCGAAGCACCGACGCCCATCGGGCTCGGTGCGTCTCGCGGCACTGATTGGCCACGATCGCGAGAAACCACGGACGGAGGTCGGTCCCCGGCTGCCGGTTGGCTCGTTTGCTCCAGGCGCGGAGTGCGGCGGTTTGCACCGCATCCTCGGCATCGAGGGAGTCGAGCCGCATCGCCGCCGCGAGACGCAACGCGATGGGGATCAGGGGTCGCAACTCGGCCTCGAAACTGCCGGTTTGGGCCTCGTTGCGCACGCTGTGGATCGTCCGCCTTCCATCCTCGCGTTGTTCTGCTGTCGTGCTCGACATGCCCGTAATACGGGTCGAGGCGGGGAAAAGGGTCGTCACAGGAGGCCGGCTGTCCTTCCCAAGGCTCAGAAACCGGGGCACGTGGCCTTCAATATCCCCAGGTCGACGCCGTCAGCGGAGATCGTCGGCCGCGTGTGATCAGGATCGAGCCGACCGTAGACGAGGCAGATTAGGGACTCGGATGGCAGTGCCGCGGCTGCCGGCGCCGCGGATGCGCGCGTCAGCTTGACGGCGTCCGAGACCGACAGTCGGAACCTCCGGGCCGGGTCCGTGGTGACAACCCTGACCTTGACAGCGCCGCCGCCGGCTTTCCGAATGCCCCGCCGCCTGGTCGATGTGGTCATCATCGGGTCGACGGCGTCGGGGGCGATCGTAGCGGCCGGGTCGCTCATGACCACGATGTCCCAGGTGTGACCGCGTGCTCCGCGAGGCGCATCCCCAGAAGGCGTGCGGCGTGTGCTGGAAAGGAGCTTGGGTGGCGCGGATCGGGTTTCCAAATGCTCAACGTACCTGCGACCACTCATGCCCTAGCAGATCGCTCGCGAGTCGTCATGCTAGCCGAGCCACCGGCTCGATAAGGTCTCGAAGCACAGCGGCGTCGCTCACAACAGCGTGCAATTAACACACCAGAGCTGATCGGCCCGGGCATGGTCCGACCCCGGTGCCGCCAAACGTGTACCCGGAGGCGCTTTTAGTCTTCGCGCACGCCCCGTCCACGCCGAATGGTCGCCACTGGCTCGCCGAGGAGTGCGAGGATAGTGTCTCGCCGAGACCAACGCTCAATGTCGTTCCGATAGCGATGCGGTAGCGCATCCGAACGCGCGTCGAATAGGGAGCCACGGCTCGTCCGCTTCGCGCACTCGAGCGTGCACCTTTGTTCCTTGACCCCTGCGTGACCTGGAGCGCCGGCGCCCGGCGATCGCATAGGTTCATCGTCGGCTAAACACGGCGGTCCGCCTTCAACAGAAGTTGGATCAATGACTAAACTGCGAATACATGGACTGGAGTCTTATCGTCCAGAGCATCACAGCAGCGGCTGTGGTGCTGGTGCTGGTCGCGTTTGTGGTGGCGATCATCCTGTGGATACGGCGCAACGCCCGAGTGGATGCCACCATGAGGCACCTCCAGGAGGGCACCACCGCGTTGCTTGAGGCGGCCGCCGAGCAGACGGAAGGGGCGCGAGCGCTGGCGGCGCAAGCGCACGAGGATCGCACGTTCGCCACCATGCCGCTGCTGATCCTGCTTGACGAGCCTCCGCTCGACATTCGCGAACAGCCATGGGCTGCAGTTCGGGTGCGCAATGTGGGCAACGGGCCGGCGCTGAACTTCGTCGTCTGGATGCTCGCTCGGGGAAACGTCTACCGTTCGGCCGGCGCAGAGGCGAACGGCTTCTCGGGAGCGCTCCATCTGGCGCCCGGCGACATCTTCGAGCCGGGACCCTTCCAGAACATGCTCTTTGTCGGCAAGGCGGACGGGTACCTCGACCCTGGCGCAGCGGTGGTGAGTGACCATCCGGCCGCCAACCTCGCCGCCTACTGCGGCGACCATTTCGGGAACCGATACCGGTTCAACCTCCGGACGGCTGACCCGGCAGACGTCTGGGAGCAGGGCGCCGACGCACCGGCGTGGGCGGGAGCCTGGGATCCCCGGCTCTCATCAGAGGAGCCTCGAGAGCGTGAGGAATCCGTACGACTGGGCTCTCTTCCCGAACGAGATGTCACTCGACTCGTCACGGCGCTACGTGACGTTTTAGACGTGCTACAGGATGCCGGCGCCGCGGAGGCTGACGTTGGCCTGACCGGCCACGGGTCGTCTCGCCGACAGGGCGCGGAGCGGCGAAGCGACTTCGACGCCCGGTCGTAGGAACCCTCACTTACCCATCGCGGTCAGGTCGGGTGGCCCTGGCCTTGGGGGCGGCCAAAACACATCGCAACGTTCCTGGCCAGCCGTTGCATTGAGCAGCCGGAATGGTGAGCTTGGGAGACCTTCGTCGGATGACGATCGCGATCAGCGTGCGACTTTGCTTCTCGAGCGTTGGGCGCGGTCTAGTGCGATCCATCCGGGGCACCCTGAAAAGCCGGCGCGGCGTCACGCGGAATTTGTGGCCATAGCGCGAGCGCTACCGGTGGCAACGTCAGCACCGCGGGCCTGGCGAGCAACCTGGGCGGGCGAGTGGTGCTGGAGGCGATGAGATTCACCACCGGAGACGAAACACCCTACGTGTCCGGTCCGGGGGCGGCGAGGTCGGCATTCTGCGGGTCCCCCGCATCATCCGTCGGCGTCGCGCTAGCGTCCTTGTCGGGGTCCGTGGGGGATCTGGGCGCTTGCCCTTCTGCCAGTCGAAGGACTGGATGCCGATTCCCGGCCTCGTCCACGTCATAGTCGATACGGAGACCCCAGCGGGGACGTTTGGCTGGCCGGCGATCGGCCTGCTCTGCAGCCACTGCAGTTCTATGCGTCTTCATTCGGCATATCCTTCAATTGAGCAAGCACTGGCGGTGATGCAGTCCGATTAGGCTGCTGCTGGGCGGTTGCCCGGCGACAGACGCGGCGGGGAGATCGAGGAGATCGTCGCCCTGCTGTTCGATTGACCTGCTCAGGTGGGGCAGACTCGACTTACTTTATGCTGTCGCCTAAGGGCCGGGGAGGCCACTCCACATCAATTCTGGCTACCCGGCCCCCACAGCATGGACCCAAGCGGTTCACCCATGAAGATAGGTCCAGTCGATGGCACGACCGCAGTGCGGGCATGTGGGAAACGTCTCCCCAACCTTGATGTCAATCAGCTCGTGGTGCTGATCGCCGCCCTCCCACGTTCCGATCCGTAAGCACATCTCACCGGTCCTTGCCTCGTGCTCTCCGTCCGGCGATTGGGACATCCGAACAGGATAAGGGTGGCCGTCGGCACCCACGAGTGACGTAAGTTCGGGTCGCGGAGAACGCGCCAATCAAATTGACCCACTACCCACTTGAGGGGTTCCGAATAGCGAAAACCAAAGCCGTCATCCGCGAGAACGATCCGAATCGCCCTGGCTACAGCCGCTGGATTCTCACCGACGCGAGCATCCCCGACCCGATCACTCTGATCCTGGGTGACGCGATCCACAACCTCCGATCCGCGCTCGACCACTTCGCCAACGCCATCGTTCGGGACAACGGCAGGCAGCCTTCGTTCAAGACCGACTTCCCGATCTGGCGCGGTCCCAAGTTCGACCGGAAAGAGTACGAAGCCACGGTGGAGACTAAGGTAGGTAGAGCAGCGAAGCCGGTCGTGCAAGAGTTCAAGGGGCTGGAGCCGTACGAGGGAGGGAAGAACGAACTTCTCTGGGCCTTGGACAAGCTCGACGTCGTCGACAAACATCGTTTCCTGGTCGTCTTGGCGCTCCGGCCAAGAAGCGTCGCGTTGAGCCCTTGGGCTGAGCTGAAAAGGATCGTCAGCTCCAAGCCGGCCGCGGTGCTTCCCAACCAGCTCATCTACATCAGACCCGCCGACCGTGCGCCCCTCAAAGATGGCAGCCAAATCTATAGCGCTTCCGTTGGCTCGCATCTTGAACCGGACGACCAGCCGGATTTCCTTTTTGACGTAGCGCTGGGCGAGCCGCGGGTTCTCAAGGGACAGACGGTTCTTGAAGCGTTCCCGCTGCTCCGAAACGCGGCGACGGAGATCATCAATCTCCTCTGGGCTGTAGCACGCCCGAGCACCTAGCCTTTCCAAGCGCGTTCAATTACACAGTCCGGAGTTACCTCTGAAAGCCCTGGATGCGGTCAGCTCAACCGAGGACGCGCGGCACGAGCACGCTGGCGACGGTGTGCAGTACAAGGCACGCTCGACGTCCGGAACTCCGCGCTAAGCGGTCTAGTTCACCCTTGAGCCGACCGGGCACATGGCTCGGCGCACGCAGAAGGGCGTGTCCAAGTGGAAGAAACAGCGGGCTGGCGCACCCCAGCGTGCAGCTAACACTCTCGAGCGAGACACCGCTCCCTGCAACTCGATGGGCTCGCCTCGAGGGTAGTTAGCGTCGAGCCTTACGCTTCGCGGCGAGGATTGCTACGTCGCGCTCGCGCAGGATGTAGCGTTCGGCCGGCCTCCGGGCCCGAAGCTTTCCGGCATAGATGTAGTTGTATATCGTCTGCGTGGATACGCCCAATACGTCTGCGGCTTCAGCAACTGTCATGTCTTTGATACGCCTCTTCTTGGCGACGAGTTTGCAAGTATGTCATTTACCCATTCACCCGACGCCGGGTTACTTTAGTTTGATCGCGAGGCCTCGAGTCGGTCTCCTGCGAGTGCTCTGGGATCATCAAGGCGGCGCTCGACCGGGTGGTGACCACCGCCGACTGACCCCTTGGCACATCTCGGCACCTTGACGCATCTCTGGTCGGTATCAGCGTAGGGGTTGCATTCCAGCTGGGCGGTCACTGAGCGCCTTGCTATGCGCGTAACGCCCGCGTAGGGTGAGCGGCGCGTATACGGTGTACACACAAGGAAGCTGGTGCTGGGACCGCTCAATATCTACGTGCGGGGCGACGGCAAAGAAGTGTGGGATCGCGCCGAGAGGTTGGCGGGCGAGGCGTCGAGGTCTCGGGTCGTCACCCAGGCATTGCGGGCATATGTCTGCAGCCCGCACGGCAATCCCTTGGAAAGACTGACCTTCGAGGTCGAGATCGCCGGCAAGACGACGACCAAGGCTTTCGTGGGGAGATGGCTCATCGAACCCGGTGAGGATTACCGCTCCGAGCACGAGGCAGACGACCTCATGAGCGGCACGCAGGTGGCAGCTGGAACCACGTTCGCCGTTGCGGAAACGGCGAAAGGAAAGATCCTCATCCTCACCGACTTTGGAAGAGGGCAATCCTTCGAGGTCTTTGACGACTTCGACGCAGCCGGGGAAGCCGGCATTCCTGGTGATGTCTTAGCGGTGGCGGCGAAGTCGGCCGGCGTGGACCGCGCCGAGCTTCTCGACATCTGAGGAAACTTGCGGCGTCAGAGCCCAAGCGCTCGACCGAAGTTCGCCGGCGCGAAGTACGCGGACATCGCCTCAGACGAGCTCGTCTTCTGGTCGCAGCAGCCACGGCCACGGAGGCCATGGAGCAGGGCGCATTCGACGTGCTCGAACGTTCGGCTACCCAGTAGTAGAAGGTTCGCCTCGCGTGTGCGTCACTCAGGCCAATCTGGCGCCGCCTCAGCCTGGAGTTTGCGCAGCGCCGAGTAGACGACGGCGGCGACCACGAAGCCCACGTAGAAAGAGAGATCGGCGCCGTGAAGGGCATTGGCCACCGGTCCGATGAAAAGCCCTGTATTCATGAACGGCACCATCGCAGCGAAGCCGACCAGGAGAGCGGCGAGCGCCGGCCAACCAGTGGGTAGGGTCGCGAAGCTCATGAGACGTGCGAGGCCTGCTCTGCTAATGCTGCCCCTGCGCTGGTACCAGTCGATCACGATGATCGCCAGGAAGGGGGCGATCCAGTAGGCCGTGAAGAGCAAGATGTTCTGAAACTTGCTGGACAGGTTCCCCGAGCTGAGCCAGAGGATGAGGATGAACGCAAGCAGTGTCCCCAGGACAGCACTCCAATCCCGCCTGATCCTGATGCCGGCTGCTTGGACGGCCAAGGATCCTGAGTAGTCGTTCATCGCGTTGCTGGTGACGGCGCCAAACATGACGGCGATCAACGCCAGGATCCCCAAGAAACCGCCGCCCACCAACGATTGCACTCCGCCCGCGGTTTGATCGACGAAGACCTTGGCGCCGGCCAATCCGATCGCATACATCCAGATAAAGGACACAGCCAGCCCCGAGAGCGTCCAGAAGAAGATGGGCGACGATCGTGTCTCTTTCCGCTGATAGCGGCTGTAGTCAGCGGCATAACTCGCCCAGCTGAACGCCCCACTGCAGGCGATGGTGGTCATCAGGATGAAGGCGCCGACCGCTGCAGCGCCCTGCACCGTGTTGTCGGTCGGGATGTTGCCATGCTCGAGGATCTTCACGGACAGCACAACAAAGAGCACCGCGAGAACGCCGCTCCCCCACTTCTCGAGCTGATGGATGAACTCGTATCCAAAGAAGCCGATGGCCCCCTCCGCGGCGAGCACGATGATGACGCCCACGAAGAAGGGGATGTGGAACAGTAGTTGCGCCGCCTGGGCACCGAAGAGCCCGACGAGCGCGTCCCAGGCCACGGAGCTCAGCCACTGCACTGCCGCAGGCAGGGCGATGGTCTTGCCGAAGGGCAGACGGGCCAGTGGCAGCTGACCCATCCCGGTCTTTGGTCCCCACGTCGCCAGCAGCGCGACGGGGAGCGAGCCGAGGACAACTCCCAGTGCGATCGCAATGAGACCGAGCCAGAAGCCCAACCCGATGGTGAATGCCAGTGTCCCGGTGAAGATTCCGGACAGCTCCATGTTGGGGGCGAACCAGACGGTGAAGTTCCGCCACGACGCGCCATAGCGTTGTTCCTCCGGGATGGGCGCCATGCCATGGCTCTCGAGGACCATGTGGCCCTCGTGCCGAGGCCGCCTGCCATGAAAGGCCCCTGTCTCTTCACCGATGACGCTGCCCACGTCGGTCCGCTCGACCACGCGCTCCACCTCCCTACGCCGGCATGACCCGGATCAGGTTCGACGGTCGGCGGCCGGTGCCGCCCTCTCAGCCCCTCGGGCTCCCGTGTGCTTGCAACTATAGCGGCGCACGCTGACGCGGCACGGCTTCAGCGGGCCATCGACGCACGCCCGACCTCGCTGAGGCGCGCGTGTCGGATGTACCGCGATCGCATCGGCGCCTGGTGACCTGCCGCCGGTTGTGGCGCGGATCCCAGGGAGGCCGGCCGCACCGGTGTGGTCGACGGTGGTAGATTCCTCTCACCGGGGTGCCCCAGGCGGGGCTGAGATCACACCCGCGAACCTGATCTGGGTCATGCCAGCGTAGGGAGTGGACGTGACACGAATCGCTCGGGTGCTGAGCATCGCATCGTCCGATTCAAGTGGGGGCGCGGGCGTCCAGGCCGACCTGCGTGCCTTTGCTGCGGCAGGGTGTCATGGCACCAGCGTGATCGTCGCGCTGACCGCACAGAACACCCGTGAGGTGAGCGCGGTGCACGCTGTGCCATGCGACTTCGTCGTCGCCCAGCTGCGCGCCGTCTTCGACGACATCGGTGTTGACGCTGCCAAGACCGGCATGCTGTTCTCGGCGGAGATCATCGAGTCGGTGGCGACGTACCTGGAGAGTCATCCGGTGCCGCTGGTCGTCGACCCCGTCATGGTCGCCAGTTCGGGGGCGCGGTTGCTCCGCGACGACGCGGTCAGCGTGATGGTTCGCCGGCTGTTCCCGCTGGCAACCGTGGTCACCCCCAACCTGCCGGAGGCAAAGGCGCTCACCGGCGCCGACGGGTCGCGGCGAGAACTGGCGGAGCGCCTGCATGCCATGGGGGCTCCGGCAGTGATCGTGACCGGCGGTCACGGGAGCACGGCGGTGGATCACCTCTTCGACGGCCGACGGCATGTCGAGATCCCGGTACCGCGGCACCCTGTCGCCGCCACGCACGGCGCGGGGTGCACGCATTCGGCGACGCTGGCCGCGCTTCTCGCCCAGGGATGGGCGCTGGAGGACGCAGCCCGGCAGGCGGCGACCACCGCGGCAGCCGCCGTCGCGCGCGGCCTCGTCGAGATCGGGGACGGTGAGGGCCCGGTGGACGTCCTCGATGTGCGCAGCCGCGTGCCTGTGCCACACGAGCGTCCTGTCACCTGACGCTGGATGTTTGGCGAGCGTAATCTCGAAAGGGCCGTTCGCGTGGGAACTCCACCGTCTTCCTGTACCGCGATGGAGACCGACGCCGGTTCCTTCGCTTGCCTCGTGTGTAATCAGGGGCGGCACCGCAGGTTCACGTAAAGGGTGCGGCGGAGTGTCCATCCAGAGCCCGCGGGTGATGCCAACGCCGATGCCAATTGGGAGTCAGAGCCAGTCCGGTTGCTGTCGGTCCGATGGGCCGGAGCGTATTCAGGAGACGGTCCCAGACGGGGCCAGTCAGGCTTCGTACGCTTTATGGAAATGCGGTTGGTGGGGTAACCCGCCACGAGGGTTCGAATCCCTCTCGCTCCGCGTTTCGCTTATAGAGTAAGGGATTTCTGCGCTGGCTGCCGCATCGCCAGAGAGCAGCAGATGCAGCATCCGCGGCGCAAACCCAACGTAGACCCAACGGTCCGTGGCGCACTACGAGATCGGCGGTGCGAGGACTGTGAGGCGGGAGCGGGTGAGGATCAACCCGAAGATGCACACGCGGCTCTGTCTCGAGCGAGGTGGGTAGAGCGTAGGACACCCGAGCGGAGATCGATGTCCCATGAGGCTGGTGGGCCAATTGCCGGGTGCCGCGCCGGTCGGCAGTCTAGTCGCATTCCACGCCGGGTCACGCTCGAAGCAGCTGAACACTGGTCGTCAGTTGTTCTACGAGATCCTGACGGACGTCAACCCCGATACCGGGACCTTGGGGGACCTTCAGACACCCGTCGTGCAGCACGAACGGTTCGGTGATGTCCTCAGCGAAGTAGCGGTCCGAAGCCGACGTATCACCGGGCAACTTGAAGTTGGGCAACGCCGCAAGGGCCAGATTGGGGGCGCGCCCCACGCCGGTCTCCAGCATGCCGCCGCACCAGACCGGCACCCCGAGGCTCGCACAGACGTCGTGTATCCGCACCGCCTCGATGTAGCCGCCGACCCGACCCGCCTTGATGTTCACGATGCTACAAGCCCCGCGGTTCACCGCGTCCGCGGCGATGCTCGCGGAGACAATCGACTCGTCCAGACAAATCGGGGTCGACATGCTCCGGGCAAGCGCAGCATGGCCAGCAATGTCCTCCTCGACGAAGGGCTGTTCAATGAGGAGGAGGCCGAACGCGTCGAGTCGTCGTAGCCGCGGTGCGGAGGCCGCGTCGTACGCAGTGTTGGCGTCGACCTGAAGCATTAGATCGTCGCCGAATGCAGCGCGAACGGCAGTCACCGGCTCCCAGTCCCATCCCGGCTCGATCTTGAGCTTGATCCGGCGATATCCTTGCGCGAGATATCCGGAAACTTCCTCGACGAGGGCATCGATCGTCGCCGCAATTCCGATGGACACACCGCACTCGACTCTGTCGCGCACACCACCGAGGTAGCGCGCGAGCGAGACGCCGTAGCCGCGCAGCTCAGCATCGAGCACGGCGGTCTCTAACGCCGCTTTGGCCATTCGATGTCCTATCACTCCGGCGAGGGCCGGTTGGACACCGCGTCCGGACAGATCGCGGACAGCGAACAGGCGCGGCGCGAGGTGGTCGGCAATGACGGATTGCGCCGCGGCGACATACTCGCTGCTGTAGACAGGCTCGGCTAGTGCGACGCACTCGCCAAGTCCCTCGCCGTCATCCGTCACGACCCGGACGAGTAACACGTCGCGCTCGGACTGAGTGCCAAACGATGTCCGGAAGGGCCGTACCAGCGGTACTGCGAGACGGCGCAACTCTATGGCGCGAAGTTTCACGATGGGTCCTCACGTGCGGTGGCCACCTCTTCATCGAGTCCGCCAATGTGCGCCCCTGCGACGATCCGCTCCAGAAGAGCGCGGAGCAGCGCGACGCGTCCCGGCATCGTGGCCACCTCGACGTACTCGCCCTCGGCGTGGGCACCGTCGCCGACCGCGCCGAGCCCGTCGAGGGTGGGCACACCCAGAGCCGCCGTGAAGTTGCCGTCGGATGCACCCCCCACCCGCGAGGTGCCCAGCGGTACACCACCGGTGGCGATGGAGCAGTCCTCAGCCAGCTGAACCAGGGTCAGCGAGCGCCGGTCCTCGAGTGGAGGTCGGTTCACGCCGCCGACGACGTCGAGCCCTGCGCCAGCGGTGATGGGGCTCAGTCGGTGCATCGCTTGGTCGACTCGACGCTGTTCGTCAACGGTCCAGGCCCGGACGTCGATATCCACTTCAGCGGCGGCCGGCACGGTGTTGATCGTGGTTCCCGCACGCGCCAGCGTCGGCGTCACGGTCGTGCCCTGTGCGGCGGCCCCCAACGCGACGATTGCGGCCAGGTGCGCGGCCAGCTCGAGAAGAGCGTTGACACCGCGCTCGGGATCAAGACCCGCGTGAGCTGCTCGGCCGGTGAAGGTGAGGTGATAGAGCGAAATTCCCTTGCGTGCCACTTTAAGTCGTCCACCAAGGCTTGGTTCTAGCACCAGCACCGCCCGCGCCCGGCGGGCCTCTTCTTCGATCAAGCTACGCGACGTTGGTGAGCCGATCTCCTCGTCCGAGGTGATCAGCAGCGTGACCGCCGGCGCGCAAGCGAGCCCGCGAAGGGCGAAGAGAGCCTGGACGATCCCAGCTTTCATGTCGAAGACACCTGGGCCGGTGGCACGCCCATCGTTCACAGAGAATGGCCACCGGGACGACGTCCCCTCCGGCCAGACCGTGTCGAGATGACAGAGCACCAGGACGCCGTCATCGTGGCCGCGCACTCGGAGGTGCGGTCGCCCTTCGACGTCGAGCATTTCTGGGGCGAGACCAGCAGTCGCTTCGACCATCTCGGCGGCAATGCGCATCCCCGCATGGATCAACGGGAGGTTGTTGCTCGGCGTCTCCGCCGTCACCAGCTGCGCGAGCGCGGCGACCAGTTCGGCGTCAGCCACAGGTCTCTGCTGCCGAGGAACTATGGCCCTCGGCCAAGGCGCGGCGTGTGAACCGATATGCACCGTCGTCCCACTCAATTGCCAGGCGCTCATTTTGAGCCGCAAGGAGTCCGGCCCGTGCTGCCAGGCGTACCTCCCGCGCCGCAGCGGGGTCTGAGCGAGAAAGTGCTGTGTAGTCCTTGGGAATCTCGTGCGACCGCACGACGTCAGTCGGCAGGTGAGGGTGTCCGGAAAGCGCCGCCAGCACCCGCGAAGAGTCTAGCCACCAGGACACCTCGAAGCGGTCGCTCTCGTCACCAGCGTTGACCGTGTCAACCATAGTGCCGTAGAAGTTGGCACGGAGCGATTCCACCACCGCACCGAGCTTGACCAGGTTGAAGTACGCATTTCGTGCGACCAATGGATCATAGGTCCAGCGAATCTCGCGTATTCCTTCGCGCAGACAGACGGCTCGCTGCCACAGTTTGAGCGCGTAGCCGACTCCGGTCGAGCGGTGAGCGGGCACCACGGCCGTCATGTGCGAGTGCAGGTGTATGCCGCCCTTCCATCCCAGGAATCCAAGCGTCACCCCGATGGGTTGCCCATCGAGCACGGCACCGAGCAACGTGCAGCCAGCGTGCGCGAGGGCACGGAGGAGGACTTCCTGGGGGATCAACTGGGGTCCCCACACCTGGCCGATGACCTCTTGGGCCAGCGTCACGTCGGTGCCGTGCAACTCGCGGATGTCAACACCCGCGGCAGCCGCTGCGTCGGTGGCAACTGCCCACGCGGCGAGACTTGTACTCAACGTGCCGCCGGACGTTGCAGGAGACATGTGGTCAGGGCCTCGTGTTATCGCGAAAGCCGACCTCGAGACGACGTGGCCGGCCACGGCACGCTACGGCACCCTTGTGCGTCACAGAGCCGATTCTAAGACAGCCGATCACCGGACACCGCGGTCCTCAGATTCACAAGGAAGCGTGACGTGCCCCGCAAGCCCGTAGTCACGGTCCCTGTGCCCTCAGCGATCGGAATCTGAATGCAGGTGCCCCCCCCGTGGCCGGCGCTGCCCTCTGCTCCCGAGACGTGGAAATGCGGTTGGTGGGGCAGCCCGCCACGAGGGTTCGGATCCCTCTGCTTCGGATTTCCTTATAGAGCATGGGATATCGACGTTGAGTGCGAGCGAGACTGAATCAGCCTAAACGCTGCCTAGGGACCAGGCGTCGACCCGGAACAGGCATGATCACGCTCCTCCTCGACGACGAGTTATACGTCGATTCGCTCTGGGAGTCGTTCTCCTCGAGTGCTTCCCGGCTCCAGCGCCTGGGCGCGGATCCGGCCACCGTCAGAGCCCGGTGGGGGCGACGAGGCCGCCGGATGACCCTCTCCTGCACCCGGGAACGTGGCGCCACGCCGTCGCGGCATACGGCCGACATCGCGGCCGCGACGCGCTTCTGCCTGACCACGGCCGGAGCGCATTTCCGCTGCCCAAGTGACCCGAGTTCGGGTGCCCCAACCGCGTGGCGCCGGAGGCGGTCGACGCCCACGCTTCGCGTCGGCCACCGCTACCGAGGGGCGAGCCGCGGAGTTGACACCGATGTAGCCGGTCTTGCGATCATCAGCATGTGAACGAGGGACCCGACCGAGTGATCTCGCGACACGTTCCTGCACCACCGGCCGAGACCGCGTTCCATGGGCTGACGGCGCTGTCTGGTGTCGTTGTGCTCGCTCAGGAGTAGCGACGAGCCAACCCGCGTCGCGACGTCTCCACGTCGACGCTTTCGGTACGGCGTTGATGGCCGCCGCATCGGTGCAACTTGGGGCTATCGTCATCATCGCCAAGCTCCTGACCAACACGGCGCTGCCGGTGCCCTTTCTGCTGGCGTTTCGGTTTGTCATGGCGGCGCTCGTGATGGCGGCGGTTCTGGTGTGGCGACATGAACCGCTGCTCGCGGCCCACCGGGAGCGCCTCGCGCTCATCGGCATCGGCACGCTTGGCTATGGGCTTGCCGCGCTGTTGTTCTTTCTGTCGTTGCGCTACGGGCCGACATCGACGCTGGCGCTCATCGTGTACTCATACCCGATCTTCGTGGTGATCGCTTCACTGCTTCTGGGGCAAGGGCTCCCGGCGCGCCTTGTGGTCGCTGCCGTCGTCGTCGGCTTCTGCGGTGTCGCTTTCATCGTGTGGACGCCGGGGGGCGTTGCTCTTCGTCCACTCGGCGTCCTGTTGGCGCTGCTTGCGGCCATCGCGTATGCGGGGTACCTGACCGGCGGCGGTCGCCTCGTTCACCGGACGGGGTACATGACAGCATCGCTCTGGACGAGCGGATCGGCAGGCGTCGCGCTGGTCGTGTTCACACTCTCGACCGGCACCACACGCATGCCCGGCGGCGGGCAGTGGGCGATGCTCTTCGGCATCAGCCTGCTGACGGCCTCGGCCTTCTACTGCCTGTTTCGGGGTCTGCGCCGGCTTGGTTCCGTGAAAGTCTCCGCCCTCGGCACCATTGAACCGCTGTCGACCGCGGCGCTGGCCATCATCGTCCTGCACGACCACCCGTCTCTCGGGTTCGCAATCGGCACGCCACTTATCGTCGCGGGTGCGGTCACGGCTTCATTTGCCCGGGCTCGGCCGCACCGCCAGAAGGTGTCGACGCAACCACTCGACGCGCGCACGCCGTAGGTGGGGACTGCTGGCACCGGCTGCTTGGCGTGGCCGTCACGCTCCACCGCAGGCCCGCTCCACCCGTAGATCCAGGCCCAACGGATTCCCAACGACGGTGCCTTTGCCTGCCTCGTGGTGCCCTCAACCACTGGAATCTCAATACGCGGTGCCCGCCTATGCCCGTGCCTGCACCTCCCTCCCGAGACCTGGAAATGCGGTTGGCGGGGAAACGCCACGAGGGGTTGAATCCCTATCGCTCCGGTTTCCTCTGCCGTGCCACAGTTGTGGATCAGGGCCGCTCGTGATCGGACGATGATGCGAGCGTAGATCCGCTCTCCGCATGCGGAGCACTTGGCCATCGGGCGGCGCACGACGACCTCAGGTCCGGCCTCACGCCGATAGGCGGGGAAGGTGAGCGGGATGAGCCGGTCGGCTCCGCACGCGGGGCAAAGGATCAAGGCAGGTACGAACCGCTCTCGGGCGAACCTATCGCCTGTCCGCAAGTGGACCGGTCGCGGCGCTCACGCCGTAACAGGAAAATCAGTGTCGCGGGGTTCGCCTCGGACTCCGTACGATCCGTCTCCTTCTGTGTTCTCGCAGCAGTGTTGGCGATGATCAAACGCGAGATGAGTTCGTCTAAGTCGACGTCAGGCCGCAGTGGTGCTTCAATATGTCTGCAATATGTCTGCGCATCCCTCGCCCCAGTTCCTCACGCGCAGGCGGTTCCTCGACTTCGGGCTGATCTGCACCTGCGCCTGTAGCTGAGCCTGGGCCGGCCGCGAAGGCCCGTTCCCAGGGTCAGGGGATTTCTCTCTTGTCCCCATGTCGGCCCTGCCCGGTATCCATCTCGCATCAGGAGCAACCATGGCCGCGATACTTGAAGCGCGCAGTCCGCCCGAACCTGACTCGAACGACCCCCATGAGCTCGATCGCGCTTTCGCTGAGACGCTGATCCGGCACCGCCGGTCTGAGCCTGCCGCTCTGCCCTCCAAGCACGACGTGGAAGGCTTCGTCGACAACGCCCTGGCGCTGCTCTTCCCGCAGCACGCGGAGGACGTAGCTGCGACCGAGGACCAGATCCGCGCGCAGCTGACCCTGCTGCGCGCCGACCTCGGCCGTGTCCTGTGCGCGGTCGTCTCGGGCGAGCGCTCCCAAGGCCTGACCGGGCGCTTTACTGAGCTACTGCCCGGGATGTACGAGCGCCTCCGCGCCGACGCCAAAGCGATCCTGGCCGGCGACCCGGCGGCCGAGAGCCTCGACGAGGTGGTGGTCGCCTACCCCGGCTTCCTCGCCATCGCCATCCACCGCATCGCGCACGGGCTTCACTCGCTGGGCGTGCCGATCCTGCCCCGCCTGCTCGCCGAGGTGGCGCATGCCCGCACCGGCATCGACATCCACCCCGGCGCCACCATCGGGCGCTCGTTTTGCATCGACCATGGCACCGGGATCGTGATCGGCGAGACCGCCGTGATCGGCGAGGAAGTCAAGATCTACCAGGGCGTCACCCTGGGCGCGCTGAGCGTGTCCAAGAGCGCCGCCGGTACCAAACGCCACCCGACGATCGAGGACCGGGTGGTGCTCTACGCCAACGCCACCGTGCTCGGCGGCGACACCACCGTCGGGCACGACAGCGTGATCGGCGGCAATGTCTGGCTCACGACGAGCGTGCCGCCCCGGTCTTTCGTCTACCACAGCAGCCAGGTCCGGGTGCGGAGCGTGTCGGATGCGCTCGACTACGCGGACTACTCGATCTGAGAGGGAGGATTCCGTGCCCTACGACAGCATCCTGGGAACCATTGGCGGCACGCCGCACGTCCGCATCAACCGGCTCTACGATCCCCGCGTCAGCGTCTGGTTCAAGCAGGAGCGAGCCAATCCCGGCGGCAGCATCAAAGATCGCATCGCGCTGGGGATGATCGAAGATGCCGAGAAGGAGGGGCTGATCGGGCCGGGGTCGGTCATCATCGAGGCGACCTCAGGCAACACCGGCATTGGTCTCGCCCTGGTCTGCGCCGTCAAGAGCTACCGGCTGATCCTGTGCATGCCGGAGTCGTTCTCCATCGAGCGCCGCCGGCTGATGAAGGCGTACGGCGCTGAGCTGGAGCTGACCCCCCGCGAACTGGGCATGAAGGGCGCGATCGCGCGCGCCAACGAGCTCCAGGCGGACATCCCCAAGGCCTGGATCCCGATGCAGTTTGAGAACCTATCAAACGTCGAGGTCCACCGGCGCACCACCGCCGCGGAGATTGCGCGCGATTTCCCGGACGGGCTCGACTACCTGATCACCGGCGTCGGGACCGGGGGGCACATCACTGGCTGCGCCGAGGTCCTGAAGCCGCTCTGGCCCGGGCTCAAAGTGTTCGCAGTGGAGCCGACGCTGTCGCCCGTGCTCTCCGGCGGAACCCACTCGCCCCACCCCATCCAGGGAATCGGGGCAGGCTTCATCCCTGGCGTGATGCGCACCGACATCCTCGACGGCGTGATCCAAGTCTCGCCGGAGGACGCCGCAGAATACACGCGGCGCTGCGCGCGCGAGGAAGGCGTCCTGGTCGGCGTGTCCTCGGGGGCGGCGCTGGCCGCAGTCGCCCAGAAACTTCCCGACATGGCCGACGGCGCCCGAGCGCTCACCTTCACCTATGACACCGGAGAGCGCTACCTCTCGGTTGAAGGCCTGTTTCCCTGACTCACGGAGCGGCCATTGAGGCCATTCGGCGATGCAGCTGAGACGCATCGCCAAGACATCAGTGACGATGCGGTAGATTTGTTTCCATGTAACGACGCAGGTCGGCCCGGGCCGATCTGCGCGGACGACTCCCGCAGTGCAGACTCCAATCCGCGCGGTCAGGTCAGCTATCCAACGCGTTGCTATGGCAGATGCGGAATTGGGGGCCCATCTTGAAGTATCGGTGCACACCGGAACTGTGTGCGTCTACACGCCGGATCCCCGAGTGCCCCTTGCCTGGCGGGTCGCGATCGGACATGCTCCACGCGGCTGAAGATTCGTAGAGGTCCTGATGCGCCACCCTGGGTGGCCCCGTGCCTGTCTCCTTGGAGGCCTAGGGACTTTTCAAGAAGCACCCGACGACGTCTCTAATTGCCCACTTTGCGGAGTCGGCCACCCGTCTTTCCGACACTCGATGGGATGCAAGCTCCCGATGCCAACGCCGATGCCAATTGGGAGTCGGAGCCTGTCGCTTTGTGTCGGTGAAACCGTCCGAATCGTAGTCAGGAGGCGGTCCCACGCGGGGCCAGTCGGGCTAGGTACGCTTTCTGGAAATGCGGTTGGTGGGGTAACCCGCCACGAGGGTTCGAATTCCTCTCGCTCCGGATTTCTCATACAGGATAAGGGATTTCTCGTCCGGCTGCGACCGCAGCACGGCAGCGTTGCCGGGCCATTCTGACCAGGCACGTATACACGGTCTGCGCGAGTAGGAGGTGCTCGACACGGTGCTGCTGACTAGCAATGCAATCCGGCGGCTTATCGAGCCGGAGGACGTCGCGCGGGCCGTTGCCTACCTGTGCACAGCAGAATCGTGGTAGATGACCGGTACGGCCATGAGCCTCGCCGCCGGTTGGCTCGCTCATTAGTGCGGGACTGGCGGTGTCGCTCACGCCCATCGCCGCAGCCGCGGCTCCAAAGAGCAGCGACTAGTGCAACGCGTTCGCCACGCTGACCGGCGACAATAGAACTCGTGGCCAGACAACAGCCTGCTACCAGTGGCCGGAAGCCGTTTGTTGGCCTGCGAGGCCGCCGCAGTAGCTACAAGTGGCGTGCATTCCCGGACGATGTACTCTCAGCGTTCGTCGCCGAGACGGCGCGAGCGCGTGGAGGCCGTTGCGTCGCGCCTCCTCCTCAGCGAGCCTCCTCGCCGCTCGCCCGTAGCCGTGGCCACTGAGCGCTTCGTCAATCGTGATGTCATAGATGAATAGACGTCGAGCCCTCTTTGAAAAGGAGAACTGTGACACCGACAGAGTTGCCCGCGACGCTCCCGTTTGGGCTTAGCCCCCTCGAGGAGGGGCTGTACCGTCATCTCAGCGAGCACGTTTCCTCGGAGGCCGACCTCCTTGCCAGCTACCGGGAACTGGCCGAGGCGCCGGATACCCCCGAAGCGGCGCGGTATCTGATCCGCCTCATCGTCGAGGATGAGGAGCGGCATCACCGCCTCTTCCACGAGATGACCGCTGCCCTAGGCAACCAGTGGGCGCCCTCCTCTGATGCGGCTCCTGACCTGCCGTCCGGGCCACGGTCCCAGGCCCTCGAGGAGGTGACCATCCGGTTCCTTGCCGCCGAACGGGAGGATCAAAAGCAGCTGCGTGCTCTGCGTCGGGAGATGCGCCCGTTTCGCAATACGACCCTGTGGGCACTCCTCGTCGAGCTCATGGAGCACGACACGGCCAAGCACATCCATCTGCTCACGTTCGTCCGCGACCATGCCGCCCGAAGTAACAGAGTGCCACCGCCTCCCTCCAGCTCGCCGCCCACCTAGGCTTTGTAGACCATCCGAGGCCAGGGCTGGCGGCGCGGCCGGACAGTCGACAACCAGCCAACTGACGGTGACAACGAGGTCCTCACATTATGGATTCTCGCTCACCCCAGCGTGCAATTAACACACTTGAGATGGCGCCCTCGAAAGGGCGAGCGCCCGGCAGACGGACCGACCTATAGATGCTGTTGCTCGTTGGTGCTAGTTGTTGCCATGCCGGGGAACGCGCCGACTGGGCTGATCAAGCTCATGGCGTCACTCGCCGCACCGACCGCCGGGGGATGGACACGCGGGCTGTGCAGCGGTGACTATGGGCGGAAGGCGGTCGCCTACCACGACGACGGACGCGGCCTAACGACCGCGTTACTCACCGCCTATGGTGAGGTGATCCCGACGTCACGGGTTGCCCTGGGATGGCCGCAGCCGGAGCGGCCCCGTGCTTGACCATGAGCGCGATTTGCCCTCATTGTGCAGAGGCTCGACCGATCAGACCGATCGGGAGCAACGACGGGAAAGGAAGCGAGGGCATGAAGACAGTCGGCAACATCATCTGGCTCTTATTCGCCGGGATCTGGCTGTTCATCGCCTACATAGTCGCGGGGATCGTGAGCTGCATTTTCATCATCACCATCCCGTTCGGCGTTCAGTCGTTCAAGCTGGCGAGCTTTGTGATCTGGCCCTTCGGTCGGACTGCAGTCGCTCGACCTGGCGCGTCGGCACTCGGCTCGGGCTGCGGCAACATCCTTTGGTTCGTGCTGGGCGGCTGGTATCTCGCGCTGACGCATTTCCTGACGGGTTTGGTGCTCTGCATCTTCGTCATCACGATCCCGCTCGCGATTCAGGACTTCAAACTCGCCGGCCTCGCGCTGGCGCCCTTCGGTAAGGAGATCGTGAGCCACGCCGAGGCGCAGCGCCGACGTGCCTACTCCCAGGGTGGTGCGGCTTCTGGCTGGCAGGCTTCGACCGGAGCTCCTGCGGCGCCTGCCCTGCCTCCGCCCGCCGCCGACGACATCAGCTTCTAGGGCGTGGAGCGCGGCTGGTATCGCCGCATCTCCGGATGCACGCGATGTTGGTATTCCCGCACCCTTTCCGCGTTCCGCCTCCGGCAGAGGTCGCAACTGCAACGCCCGCCCTTGTAGCTCGCCAGGGTCCCATGCTGATCCCTCAGTCTCCTGATCGCCCTAGTGCTCGTCAATGCGCTCGCCGCCAACCCGAGGCCCGGGCCGACCGCGTGGTGGGATGGGTCGAGGAGCGGATCGGGGGCCCGACATTCAGCGGGTTGGCGGCGTTATGTTCCCGACCTATTCGACTCGCGATCGGACTTGAAGCAACCTACGTACAGGGCGTCGTGTCGGCCTGTGCAGTCGAGGTACCGGCACCGGGGTAATCATGCCAACGCACGTACACCGTCTTGCCGTCGGATGTCGGCGTTTCGAAGGTCAAGCTCAGGTGGTTGCTGGACACGAGAACCCAAGACCGGCTGGGGTTGGTGCGTTCGTCGACGCTGAAGTCGCCTAGCTCGTCTTGCTTTGTCGCTTCGGTAGGCCCTTGCCACGTTTCAATGACTTGCCAGGAATAGACGTTGCTTGCTGGCTGGCAGGCTGGGACGATCGTCGGCGGCAGCACGGGTAGAGTGGGCGCGGCGCACGCGCTGATGGTGAAGGGGAATGAGCTATCACCGGAAGGGCCTTCGCCGCCCGGATAGGTGAATGAGTGATCACCAACAGAGTACGGCCCGCTAGCAAACGGGTTGCCTGTCACGGCCAGGGTGTTGCCATCAACAGTAATGGGTGTCGGGGACAACCGGAGCGTCCTGCCCGTATCCTGCCGTCCACGTGATGATCAGGCTCCCCCCCCGAGCGGTGCCAGGGACGGCGCACGTGGGGCCCCAGCCGGCCCCGGTCTGGCAGGGGCCATAACCACAGGGACCCTCGGTCGGACTAGGCGAGGCGCTCGCGCTAGACGACGGGCTTTCCGAAGGTGAGGGCGTTGGGATCGGTGTCGCGGTCGGTGTTGGCGCGGGCGTTGCGGTGGGTGTCGTCGCTTCAGTCGGCGTCGGCGTCGCTGGCCGCGCAGTCGGTGCGACGGAACTTGATCCACATGCTGAGAGGCCAACGACGGCGATCGCAGCGCCGATGATGGTTGTGAGCTTCATGTCCGCTGCCTCCCTACGCATTCAACGGGAACACGTTCCGCAACATGACGGTAGGGGCGGAGCAACGCAGTGCAAAGAGGCGAACGTCCCCGCGGCGCGCGTCCTATGTCACAGAGTCGCCCGGAACGGAGAAGAGAGGACCGCCGGTAGAGAGAACCACCGGCGATCCTTGAGCCCACTACCACCCACTGCCGGCCTTGCTAGCCTCCTCACTCCGTCGGCGACGCTCCGAGGGAATGCATCGCCGGCCACCCCAGCGTGCAATTAGCACACCTGAACGCGGAACGCAGAGACGAGATGTGAGCCTGGCTGGTTCGCTCAGATCAAGTGCGGAAAGCCCCGTGGTCACCAAGCCGGCGGCACTCTCGCAGCAGCCCTGGCGGAGAACGTCGAAGTAGACACCCACCTTCCCAAGGTTGAAGCTGCGGGTTCGAGCCCCGTCTCTCGCTGAGAGCCGCCGTGACTTGTGGCTTGTCGACTTGTGACATTCGGCTCTGTGGCGCGTGCAGACGAGAAGCCTAATGTCGAAAACCTAGGACCGCAAACATGTAACCGGGGGTACCACTGTGGGGAATAAGAATACCTCTGCATGCTCATTGGGCAGAGGTGACGCGGGTACATCCTTCGGTTTGCTCCTTAAGAGGAATACAGGCAGCGCCCACTCACGCATTCGTGGACGGCTGCTCTCGCTCTTCACGTTTGCCGCGCTGTTCGCTCCACTGTTCACGACCGGCAACGTCGTCCCAACGGTCTTGGCAGCATCACGGAGCTGCCCGTGCTCCATCTGGGATCCATCCGTCACCCCGAGCGTCATCGACGCGGGAGACGCCGCGAGCGTGGAGCTCGGCGTGAGGTTCCAGGCTGACACCGATGGCTACATCACCGGGCTTCGCTACTACCGGAGCGATGCGAACACCGGCACGCACGTCGGGCACCTCTGGTCGAACACGGGCACGCTGCTGGCAACCGCGACCTTCACCGGCGAATCGTCGTCCGGCTGGCAGGAGGTCATGCTCGGCACCCCGGTGCCCGTCACCGCGAACACCACCTACGTTGCCTCGTACCACACGGATTCCGGTCACTACTCTGCCAACGGCGCCTACTTTGCCGCAGGTCCGTTCGACAACGCCCCACTGCACGCGCTGCAGGACGGAGCGTCCGGTCCCAACGGTGTCTACCGCTACGGCCCTGACGTCGACACGGACGCCGGTTTCCCGACGAACACTTGGAACGCCACCAACTACTGGGTGGACGTGGTGTTCGCGACCTCGGTCGGACCCGACACCACGCCGCCGACGGTTACGAGCGTCACCCCGGTGAACGGTGGGACCGCCGTGGCCACCGGCGCCACGGTGACCGCCAGGTTCAGCGAAGCCCTCGACCCGTCCACCGTAAACAGCGGCACCGTCGTCCTGCGCACCGGATCCAACCCGCCACTTTCCGCCTCTGTTGCATACAACGCGGGAGCGCTGAGTGCGACGTTGACGCCGGACTCCGCACTCGCGGCCTCGACGACGTACACCGCGACCGTCATCAGCGGCAGCAACGGCGTCAAGGACATTGCCGGCAACCCCCTTGCCACGGACTATGTCTGGTCGTTCACCACCGCGGCACCGCCACCCCCGCCGCCGACCCAGGGACCGGGCGGTCCGATCCTGGTGATCACATCGCCTGCGAACCCCTTCACGAGCTATTACGCGGAGATCCTTCGCACCGAGGGCTTCAACGAATTCGCGACCCAGGACATTTCGGGCGTGACGCCCACCCTCCTCGATTCGTACAGCGTCGCCATCCTCGGCGACATGACGATCACAGCCGCGCAGACGACGATGTTGAGTGACTGGGTGAAGGCGGGCGGCAACCTGATTGCAATGCATCCGGACAAACAGCTCGCCGGACTCCTCGGTCTCACCGATGTCGCCACGAGCCTTGCCAACGGATATCTCCTCGTCGACACCTCACAAGCGCCGGGAGCGGGCATCGTCAACCAGACCATCCAGTTCCACGGCACGGCCGACAACTACACAACGAGTGGAGCGACCACCGTGGCGACCCTGTACTCGGACGCCACCACGGCGACGTCGAACCCGGCGGTGACGTGGCGCAGCGTCGGGACCAATGGGGGTCACGCCGCGGCCTTCACCTATGACCTGGCGCGGTCGGTCGTGTACACGCGCCAGGGGAACCCGGCGTGGGCCGGCCAGGAGCGCGACGGGCAGCCACCGATCAGGTCGGACGACCTCTTCTACGGTGCCGCCGCGAGCGATCCACAGCCGGACTGGGTGAACCTCAACAAGGTCGCGATCCCGCAGGCGGATGAGCAGCAGCGCCTGCTCGGCAATCTCATCGAGGATATGCAGGCGTCGGCCTCCCCGCTGCCGCGCTTCTGGTATTTCCCGAACGGGGACAAGGCCGTGGTCATCATGACCGGTGACGACCACGGCAACGGGGGAACCCCTGGACGCTTCGACACGTACCTCGCGGACAGCGCAGCCAACTGCTCGGTCGCCGACTGGCAGTGCGTGCGCAGCAGCTCCTACATCTATCCCGGAACCGCGATCACCGACCAGCAGGCTGCAGCGTACACCGCCGAGGGATTCGAGATCGGTGTGCACATCACCACCGACTGCGCCGACTGGACGCCGGCGCAGCTCGCTAGCGACTACGCGACACAGATCGCTCAATGGGAGAGCCTGTTGCCCAGCGTCCCGGCGCCGGACAGCAACCGCACTCACTGCATCCCGTGGAGCGACTGGGCGACACAGCCGAAGGTCGAGCTCGATAACGGCATCCGCCTCGACGCGAACTACTACTACTGGCCGCCGGAGTGGGTGCAGGACCGCCCCGGCATGTTCACCGGATCCGGCATGCCGATGCGCTTCGCCGACACGGACGGCTCGATGATCGACGTCTACCAGGCGGCCACGCAGATGACCGACGAGTCGGGCCAGTCCTACCCGTTCACGATCGACACCCTCCTCAACAACGCGCTTGGCCCCGACGCCTACTACGGCGCGTTCACCGCCAATATGCACACGGACACCGCGGCGTCGAGTGGGTCGGACGCGATCATCGCCTCCGCCAAGGCGCGCGGCGTGCCGGTCGTCTCCGGACGTCAGATGTTGCAATGGCTTGACGGGCGCGACGCTTCGTCGTTCGGTTCGCTCTCATGGAGCGGCGGTGTCCTCGGTTTCACCGTCACCGACGGCGCCAACACGAACGGGCTGCAGGGGATGCTGCCGGCGACGTCGGCTACCGGACCCCTGACTGGGCTGACGCGCAACGGGCATTCCGCAACGTACACGACGCAGACGATCAACGGGATCGAATACGCATTCTTCGACGCGACGGCCGGCACCTATGCGGCATCGTACGCGGCAGACACGACCCCCCCGGTGATCTCCTCGGTCAACGCGACGACTGGCGTCGACGGGACCAGCGAGACGATCACCTGGAGCACGGATGAGGCCTCGGACTCGCAGGTCACGTACGGTACCGCGCCGGACACTCTGAACCTCAGCGCCAGCGGCGCCGGCAATGCGACGAGCCACAGCGTGAGCCTCACCGGGCTCGCGGCGAACACTACGTACTACTACCGGGTCAGCTCGGCGGACGTCGCCGGCAATCGCGCGACCTATCCTGCGGCACCCGCAAGTCCGGCGCAATTTACGTCGCCGTCAAGTGTCTTCATCGACACCACCGCGAGTGACTTCGGTGCGGGCACGCTCGACTCGAACACATACATCTCGCAGACCGGTGATGGCGAGGTGATCCTTGCCCCGACCGTCGGAGCAGAGTTCTCTGGCACATCGCTGCCGATCGGCTGGACGAGCACACCCTGGGGCACCGGCGGCACCGCCACCGTGTCGAACGGCAACCTCACCTTGGACGGCGCACGAGCCAACACCGTCGCGACATACGGACCCGGCCGGTCCCTCGAGTTCGTCGCCACCTTCGGCAATGGGACCTTTCAGCATGCTGGATTCGGCGTCGATCTCAATGACTCGCCGTATTGGGCGATCTTCAGCACCGGGACCACGACAGGAACGCTATACGCACGCACGAACAACGGCGGAACCACGATCGACACGCCGCTGCAAGGAAACTTGATCGGGTCGCCTCACCTGTACCGGATCGACTGGACGGGCTCGGCGGTGACGTTCTGGGTGGATGGCATCCAGGTCGCGTCGCACGCGGTGAGCGGCTTCACCACGCCCATGGAGCCGATCGCGAGCGACGGGGCGCCCGGTGGCGCAGCCCTCTCGATCAACTGGATGCGCATGACCCCATACGCGGCGACCGGGACGTTCACGTCGCGTGTCTTCGGGACGGGGGCTAACACCACATGGGCGAACATGTCGTGGTTGGCGGACACCCCAGCGGGGACCGCCACCTCGATGAGCGTGCGCACCGGGTCGACGCCGACGCCTGATGGGAGTTGGACCGCGTTCACCCCGATCGGGGCCTCGGGTGCTGCGATCGGCACGACGGCGCCCTACATCCAGTACCGAGCGGTCCTCTCGACCACCGATGTCAACCAGACGCCGGCACTGCAACAGGTCGATCTCTTCTACACGGCGTCGGCCGACACCACGCCACCCGTGGTCGTCTCCACGTCTCCGGTCGATGGTGCCACCGGTGTGGCCGCGTCGTCGAAGGTGGCAGCGACGTTCTCCGAGTCGCTCGATCCGACAACCGTTTCGTCGAGCACATTCACGCTGTCGCGGAACGGCGGGGGGTCGGTCGCGGCCACGGTAACGTACGACGCCGCAACTGAGACAGCGACGCTGTCACCGTCCGCACCGTTGGCGCCCGGCGCCGTGTACACGGCTCGCGTGACGACGGGGGTGAGCGATCTCGCCGGCAACTATCTGGCTGCGGATCGCGTCTGGTCCTTCACGACCGGGGTGGGAACATTCGTCGACACCACGAGCGCCGACTTCGGGGCCGGGACGCTCGGTCAGGGCACCTACGTCTCGCAGACCGGTGACGGCGAGGTCACCCTTGCTCCGACGGTGGGCGAGGAGTTCTCGGGTGGGCCCGGCCTGCCGGGAGGCTGGTCGAGCACGCCGTGGACCGGCGGGACGTCGACCGTTAGCGGCGGCGCGCTCAGCGTCGACGGGGCGCTCGCGACGACAGATGCACTCTACGGGCCAGGGCATTCGCTTGAATTCGTGGGCACCTTCGGATCCGAGACGTTCCAAAACGCCGGTTTCGGCGTCGACCTTAACAACTCGCCCAATTGGGCGATCTTCAGCACCAAGGACACGACGACGAGCCTCTACGCGCGCACCAACAACAACGGTGCCACGAGCGACACCCTAATTCCGGGTAACTGGATCGGCTCGGCACACCTGTTCCGTATCGATTGGACGGCCTCGAGTGTCGTCTTCTCCATCGACGGGACGGTGGTCGATACCGAGGCGGTGTCGATCGGGGCGCAGATGCGACCGGTGGTGAGCGACTACCAGTTCGGTGGCTCAGCACTTGCCGTGGACTGGATTCGGATGACGCCGTACGCGTCGACCGGGACGTTCGACTCCCGCATCTTCGACGCGGGCGAGCAGGTCAACTGGAGCGGCCTGTCGTGGACGGCGGACGTCCCAGCGGGCACCTCGGTCGCGCTTGCATACCGCGCCGGCGACACACCGACACCGGACGGCACATGGTCGTCGTTTGTTGCCGTCGCCGCGACGCCTGCCGGCATCAATGCGAGCGCCCGGTACGTCCAGTACCGTGCGGTGCTCTCGACAGACGATCCCAGCGTCACGCCAGTGCTGAGTGACGTTTCGCTCGCGTACGTCACCCTCGGTGGGCTCGACCACCTGGGCCTGGCACCGGTGTCGGCGACGGTGAGCGCGGGGACGAGCCAGGCCTACACAGCGACCGGCTACGACA
>Ga0208849_1000719_pt1 | contig 28027 bp, 25 predicted proteins | sample NGESurdeep072012_10_FD_184470 | JGI IMG/M metagenome (GOLD analysis project Ga0208849, IMG submission 184470) | Arctic peat soil microbial communities from Barrow, Alaska - NGEE Surface sample 53-3 deep-072012 (SPAdes) | ecosystem: Environmental > Terrestrial > Soil > Wetlands > Peat ... | reverse complement strand
TGGCTGGGGAGGAAGGATTCGAACCTTCAACCTTCCGGTCCAGAGCCGGCTGCGCTACCGTTGCGCCACTCCCCAACAGACCGGGCCGCCTATTCTAGTTTGAGGGGGGCGTCCCCCCCTCAGGGTGCCGGGCCTGGCGAAGGCAGCTCCCGGCCCACCCCTCCTGCGACGCTCCGCCGGCCCTCGATCGGAATGGTTATCCACACTATCTCCCCAGGCATGCTTCGGTCGCCTGCCGCTAACCTGTCGCCTGCTTACGGCCCTTTGCAAGTAACCGCACCCTGGGGCTGCAAGCCTCGGGGATGGGCTAGGCCGTGCCGCTGACGGCGGATCCTCCCGCGGGGCTGCCGTAGCCATCCGCCAATCCACAGGCGCCTAGTCCCGGTCCTGAACCCTCGTCCTCGAGCGCTCGGTCCGCGGGCGCGAGGTCATCCGAATGGAGAGCGGAGGCGGCGTCCCCATCAACCGCTCGAAGCCGGCCTCGAACAATTGCTTCGCGCGGTAGAGGTTGATCGCCCAGCCAACTCCGAACACCCTGTCGCTGAAGAGCGAGTCGGATGACGGGTTCCAGTAAGCATCGCGAATCTTGTCCCACGATGGGACTCGAAAGTCGTACGGAACGACGCCCAGGACTCGACCGTGCCAGTTTCGCTCCTTCTCGGGCTTGGCCAGTTCAGTCGCCACGGCTCCGACCACCAGGGCAACAGCAGTGAGACGGACCAGCCGACGTACGCCACGCAAAGTCCCCATACTTCAATTGAAGCGTAGTTCACCGTAACCGTGCACGTTTTGAAACTGTTCCTGCAAGTGGGGTAGATGGCCACAAGGCTCCAATCCACGACGCGACTGCTCCGGTGGCTAACGCCTGGTCTCGAAATCAAGCGCTGGCTTCTGCTCCTCATGTTCGCGGAGCTTGTGCTGGTCCTCGGGTTCGCTTATGGCCTCAAAGCCGCCTACAGCACTCTAGAGCTGCCCAGGGAGTTCTATTACGTAACCCTGCAGTTCTTCCCGTACCCGGTGCGGGCGCTCATCTTCGGCTTCCTGGGAGTCGGCCTGCTGATCTTCAGCTACCTGAAGCTGACGCAATCAGTGCTTGGGCCTTTCCTGCCGGGCAATAGCTCGAGCAGCATGGTCGAGGTCATCCACGCTTTCCGGTTGAAGAGCCGCGGTCCTCGCATCGTTGCCATCGGAGGCGGCACAGGGCTGAGCTCGCTTTTGAGGGGCCTCAAGGCCTACACCTCGAATCTCTCTGTGATCGTGACGGTCGCGGACGACGGCGGCTCATCGGGCAGATTGCGCGACGAATACCGGATCCTCCCGCCCGGAGACTTCAGGCAGTGCCTCATCGCCCTGGCCGACGCAGAGCCCCTGATGAAGCAGCTCTTCGACCATCGATTCAAGGAGGGATCCCTCGACGGACACTCCTTCGGCAACCTTTTCATCATGGCGATGGCTGACGTCACGGGAAATTTCGAGCGCGCCCTGCGCGAATCGGGAAAGGTGCTCGCGGTCAAGGGCACCATCATTCCCTCGACTCTGCAGGACGTCACGCTCGTGGCCTCGATCAACGGCCATACGGTGGAAGGCGAGTCAAAGATCCCTAAACAGAACGCGCCGATCAGCCAGGTTTTCCTGAAGCCGGACGGAGCGCTGCTCAATCCCGAGGCCTTGCAGGCGATCATGAATGCGGAGCTGGTCGTGATTGGTCCGGGTTCGCTTTATACGTCGATCCTCCCCAACCTGCTCGTCGAGGGCATGGTCGAGGCGATCAAAGCGTCGCCCGCGCTCAAGGTCTACATCTGCAACCTGGCTTCACAGGAGGGCGAGACCGAGGGTTACAACGTTGACGATTACCTACGCGTGCTCCACGAACACGTTGGCGCGAACATCTTCGATTTCGTGCTCGTCAACTCGAACAATTCCCATACGCCGACCGGTGGTCAGTCGCAGGTGATCTTCCGGCCCGAGGACTCGACCAGGCATCCAGAGGTTCGCTTCATCGAAGCGGACGTGGTCAACGTGCGAATCCCTTCTCACCACGACCCTGACAAGCTCGCCAGATCGATCATGCGGAAGGTGTGGCAGGCGTAGCGCTTGGCGCGCGCGCTCGCAGGCGGCTGACGATCTCGACAACGCTGGTGGCGACTGCCACGTAAACGATCGCGGCCAAGGCATCGACCACGTAGTGCTCGCCGAGATAGACGATCGACAGGATCACCGCCGCGGTCCATAGGACCAACCCCACCGCCAGCAGTCGATATCGCTGCCACGCGTACACCGCCGCAAGCATTGGATATGCGGCGTGCAGAGACGGAAAGGCCGCGAAAGGGTTCGGGTTGAAGCTGTGGTAAATCGGCGTGACCAGGGTGTAGCCCCACAAGGACTTGACGGTCTCATCGTTGATCTTTACGACATCGTGTAGCTGATACCAGGGCGGCGCGCTCGGCCATAGGAGGTAGGTGACGAAGGCCAGAAAGCTCATCAGGAGCAGGGCCGCGACAAACCGCCAGTAGTACTCGCGGCTGGTGACCCAGAACACGAACCCGACCACGATCGGCAGCACGAAGTGCATGAAATAGAACAACATCGCGACGATGTCCTGCACCCCAACCACCCCCGGGTGATAGAAGGCGTGTTGCAGCACGAGAGTGGGAATCGAACCCCTGAACACCCAGCGCTCCAACCCCGAAAAGTCATGTGGTTGGAAGTTGGTCTTGGCGGCAAAACCCCTCATCGCCTCGTACGCGAAGAAGAGGAGTAGGAACGGTGTCCAGTCGGCGATGAACGTGCGGCCGCGTCCTAGCGCTACAGCGATGACGAGCAGGACGAGCAAGACCCACTCGGGCTCGATCGATACGCCCCGCCAGAGCATGACGCCAAAGATCAGCGCCAGGTAGACGACGCTGCCGATCAGGAGCAGTCGGGGCCGGCGAGCTCGCGTCGGCTTGGGTTCAGCGGGCGCGGACAACGACCACTGCTGCGATCTCGACTGTGACCGAGAAGGGGAGTGAGTTGGTTCCAAGCGCGGCCCGCGAATGCTTGCCCCTCTCCCCCAGGACCTCGATCAACAGGTCCGAGGCGGCGTTAATGACCTTCGGCTGGTCTCCAAATTCCGGCGTGGAGAGCACAAAGGCGATGAGCTGAGCGACCTGTTCAACATTGGCAAGGCCTGCGGCGGCTTCCATCTGGGCCAGCAGGTTCATGCCGCAAGCCCGAGCCGCCAGCTGGGCCGCCTCCATGGTCACTTCATCCGGGCACCGACCGGTCAACCGTCTGCCATCCAGGACCGAGACCTGGCCGGCGATATAAAGCAGCGATCGCCCGCCCCCAATCGGGACCAGCACGGTCGGCACGTAGGACGCCACCGGGGCCGGCGGCACCGGGAGGGTGAGCCCCAGCTGGCGCAGTCGTTCGTGAGGATCAGTCAACTCGAGGGAGTCTAGTGGAGTTAGCCGCGGCGGCCGCGGAAGTGGGAAACCACGGCCATTAATATCACGATCAGCGCGACCACTCCGACGGCGATGTATGGCGTCCGTGCCGAGAGAAGGAGCGGACCGATCCCAGAGGTTCCCGCTGGCGGCGGCGAGTTGGTGCGGGTGCCGCTGGTCGGCGGTGTCGGCGTGGTGGGTAGCCCTTGCGGAGTCGCGCCAGTGTCGTGATAGGCCCAGAGGACTGCGACCTGGTCGGCGGGTCTGAACGTGGCCACATACAGGGTCGGGATCTCATCATTGGAGACGGCGAGCGCTGTCACCGACGGCATCGGCGGCGCGAGCGATGCGAAATGACGGGCAGCATCGCGGGTTCGCCATAGTCCACCCGACGCGGACCCGCCGCCATCGCTCGCAGCATAGAAGCGGTCGAAATGTGTGGTCACAAACGCGATCTGCGTGTAGTCGGTCGACGGCAGCAGGCCGCCGCCGCTGACGGGCGCGAAAGTCACGCCTTTGTCCGGGGACGTGAAGAGGCCCGTATTCGTGCCCACGACCAGCGGCCTGGTCGTGCTTGCCGGCGGCAACGGGCCCGCGGCCAGGGATGAGACGACCTTGCCGCTGATTGCGGCTTTGATCTGCACCCATGTGGTGCCGCCGTCGATACTCTGAAAGAGGAGGGGTCCGCTTGCAGAGGCGGCATTGCTGCCCGCGACCAGGCGCACAGGATCGTGGATGGCGGCCACCGTCAGCTCGCCAATGCTTATTTTCGGAAGGCCTGAGGGCCTCCAGGCCAGACCATCGGCACTTGCATAGACGCCACGGTCGGTACCTGCCGCAACCAGCGTGAGAGCAAAAGCGAAAGCGCGGACGGAACGGCCTTCCAGGCCATTCACCTGACCCCATGAAAGGCCATCGTCCTTGCTGGCCAAGGCGCCTCCTCCACCCAGACCCGCCAGCACGAAGCCGGTCTTGGAAGGACTGAATGCGATGGTCAGGATTCGAGCGCCTGCGCCGTGCGCCACGTTCCACGTCGACCCGCCGTCCGCGCTCCTCATCAGTGCGCCATCAGACCTGCCCACTATCACGACCTGGTTGTTCAAGGGATCGACGCCGAGCGCTAACACCGCGCTCGGGCCCTGATTGGGTAGAGGCGACAGGGCGACCCAGGTCGAGGGAGGAAGCGTGCGATTGAGCTCGGTTCCGCTCTCGGCGCGCGCTTGAATGACCAGCACTGCGAAGCCGGCCCACGCGCACGACAGGAGCGCCACAAGTGTCGCGACAAGACGTTGGGGAGGAGGCGACACGAGCCTGCCGATTATCACCCAAGCCGGTGGGCCGGCGAGCAGGAGCGCGAGCGGCCCGAACCCGCGCCTTGGGGGTGATTGCCTACAATCCCAGAGTGCTGGCTCGTCCCAAGGCCTGGCTGCACAGCGGCGCGGCCTGGCTCGACCGGGCAGCGTTCAGCCCGGCTTCACTCCCCGACGACTTGATCAGTGGCATCGCCCTGGCACCGATGGTCGCTGCCGGCCTGATCCTGTTCAGGCATTCCGCTCTTGAGATGCTGCTGGTCGCGCTGGGCACCGGAGTGGCCGGAAGTCTGTTTACGCGGTTCGTCTGGCGGCACGATATCCCACGACCGCAGCCGAGCCCCCTGATCGCCGCGCTCGTCGGTGTTGCGCTCGTGGGGCCCGGGTCTTCGCTTGGGATCTCAATCGCGATCGCAGCGACGGCCGTGATCCTCGAGCTGCTGCGAGCTCGTTACATCCCCGCGATTCGCGCCCAGATGGGACTCCTGGCGTTCGCCGGTCTCGCGTTGGTCTCAGGAGGCGCGCCGTTGGTCTACGTCAACCCGGCGAGCCACAGGTCGTTTTTCCCAGACCCGATCGCGTTGTGGTTTGCGCAGCCATCGCTTCCCGGCTCGTACGACGCCATCACGCTTTACGTCGGCAATGTCGCGGGACCCGTCTTCGCGACCTCACTCTTTGCGGTCGGCATTGGAATCGCCTGGTTGGCTTACGCGCGCCGCTTGAGCTTCGCAGTCGCGATTGGCTTCCTCGTCGGCGCCGGCTTCGCGATCGTGGCGTACCACTGGGATTACGTCGTGCACCTTGACAGCGGGCCCACGTGGTTTGTGGCAATGCTCCTGGCGGATAAGCGTTACCTCCCTCCCTCGTGGACGCTTCGGCCTGTGCTTGGCTTCAGCGCAGGACTCCTGTCCGTGGCCTTGCGGGTCCGCGGCTACGGGATCGAGGCCGCATTCCTGACCGCGGCCGGCGTGCAGGCGGTCATGGCGGTGTTGGTGGTCGTGCTGTGGGCCGCCTCGTTCGGGTCCGAGCGGATGCAGAGGAATCGCCTGCTTCGCCAGCGCGAGGCCAACCTACGGATCGTTAAGACCTAGGCGAACTTGATCTTGACCTCGGCCAGGCCGAGGGTGGCAGCAAGCTCGCCGGCGTGTGCGCGGATCTCCGGCCGGACCTTTGCCGGCAGTTTGCCGAAGGGATCGAATTCGATGCGTTCCGCGGCGCTAGGCGAAGTTAAAGTTGTCTTTTCTCCAGAGCAACCGGCCGTCTGCTGAAACCACGTAGAGATCGACGATCGGAGCCACGGTGGGATCAGCTGAGGAATGACTGTCGATAAGCCCGATCGCCATGCGCATGCCTCCGGGTTCGGACTTGGCTGATCGAAAAGGAAGCCCGGCTGGACCTGTCCAGACGACAACCCCGTCGCGCCATCGGATCAACGTGACCGGATAGCCCGAGCTTGGCGACGTCACCGCCAGCGAGCCATCCCAGGAGAACGCGTCGACCCACCCAGCGAGGTGAGTTATCGCTGAGCCTTCGGGGCCGTAGATGGTGGCGGTAGCCGATGCTGGCGAGAAGATGGACTCGGCCACGAATTGGCCGTCATGAGTCGCCACGGTCCCCACTCCGCCCGGCGAGCCGGGGAGCTTGATGGTATGGGTCCAGAGGATGCGCCCTGTCGACAACTGGACGACCCAGTCCTGGACGCTGAAGCCTGGCGATACCGTCGCTTCAGACACCACCGCCCGGTCGTTCTCCACGCTGCAAGCAACGACAGTCGGAACCGGCATGTTCTGGCCCGTCGACCCATAGGTTCCGATCTGAGCGACGTTCGTTGCCTGGCCGCCTGGCAGTACCAGCTGGAGCATCGCCGGCCCTGGGCCGACCCCTTTGTAAGGAGCAGGTACGACCTGGCAATAATGGATCTCGTCGTCGGCCCACGCCACGCGAGAAGTTTTTGGTGGGGTGTTCGCCAGGGGACCCACCACCTTGCCCGTGCGGTCGCGAATGTCCGTGCCCGTCGCGTAAAGGGTCCCCGCTGGATTCGACGTCCCACCGCTGATTCCCCCGTCGCCCACTCGGCCAGCGGAGCGGCCATCCCAGGTGATGCCGTCGATCTGACCGGCCTTCGTGGGGTCGTGGAACAGGATCACGGGAGTGCTGTCGGGCACGTTGAGCCCGCCGGCGGGATTCGGCTGAGTTACGGCCCGGACATAGACGAACGTCGCGATGACGAGGGCGGCGATCAAGATCGCGGCGATACCGGCCGCCACCTGCAAACGATTCTCGTGTCGACTGGTGCGGCCTGCGTACGCGCCGCGGAGCATCCGCTCGCGGACGCCGCGAAGATCTCCGAGCTCGGCCTGGCCCGCATCGAAGGCCACGATCACATCCCGGCGCATGTCGTCCATTTACTTGTCCTCCTCCAGGAGATCCGGGCGCAACCGGTGGCAGGCTCGGTATATCCGGCCCTTGGCCGCCGAGGGCGAGATGCCGAGCGCGAGGGCGACCTCCTCCACCGGGAGGTCGAGATAGAAATGGAGGAACAGCGCCTGCCGGTCCTGGTTCGGCAAGCGTGCCAGCGCGCGTGCCAGGTCAACCCTTTCGATGTCGGATTGGTCGGGGCGCGGGCGTTGGAACACGTCGGCGATGCGCGCCGTCTTGAACCACCTCGTCCTGCGTGTGTTGCGGCACTGGTTGATAACGATCGCCAGGAACCACGGCCTGACTGGCATGCCCGGTCGAAGCTGGCCGAGCTTGCGCCATGCGCGCGTGATCGCCTCCTGCGTGGCGTCCTCGGCCTCCCAGCGGTCGCCGAGCATTGAGTGGGCCAGCCGCAACGCGAGCTCGACCAGGGGACCGATCAAGGCCTCGAAGGCGGCCTCATCACCTGTGAGAGCCTGTTCACGGAGCGAAAGCTCTCCTCCTGCGGTCACGGCTTGAGCCACATCACTCAAGACACCGCGGGCGGCAGTTTGGTTACAACTCCGATTTCGATCCCGCTCAGTCGAACAGATTGGCGCCGCGAGTTACGAACTGGTCGCGGCGCGGGCCGGTCCCGATCAGGTCGATGGGAGCGCCGATCAGCTCGCCGATCCGCTCGACGTAGTCCTGGCAACGCTTAGGCAGGTCTTCCCAGCAGCGCGCGGCGCCGATCGGCGTCTCCCAGCCGGGCATCTCCTCGTAGATGGGAGTGCAGTGCTTGTAGTGCGAGATGTTGGCGAGCGGGTGGGTGTGGCGCTCCCCGCGGAAATCGTAGGCGGTGCAGATCTTCAACAGGGGTTGCTCGTCGAGGATGTCAAGGCGCATGAGGGCAGCGCGCCCGACGCCGTTGATACGCACGGCGTAGCGAGCGACCGCTGAGTCGAACCAGCCGATGCGGCGCGGACGGCCGGTGACGGTACCGAACTCGTGGCCGCGCTCGCGGATCTGGTCCCCGATGCCGTCCATTAGCTCGGATGGGAAGGGGCCGTAGCCGACCCGCGACGTGTACGCCTTGAAGACGCCGATCGTAAGGTCGACCTTGGTCGGGGCGATGCCGCTGCCGGTTAGGGCGCCGCCCGCCGTGGGGTTGGAGCTCGTCACGTAGGGATAGGTGCCGAAGTCGAGGTCGAGCATCGTGGCCTGGGCGCCCTCCAGGAGGATGTTGGCGCCGCTGTCCAGTGCGTCCTGGATGATCGGGAAGGTGTCCTTGATGTAGGGGTCGAGCTGCTTGGCGTAGCCCATGTACTCCTCTAGCATGCTTTCCCAGTCGTATGCCTCGGCGTCGTAAAGCTTGGTGAGGATCGGGTTCTTCACCTGGCCGACGACGAAGGCGAGCTTCTTGCGCATGAAGCCTTCCTTTTGGAGGTCGCCGATACGGAACCCGATGCGGCGGATCTTGTCGGCGTAGGCGGGGCCGATGCCACGCCACGTGGTGCCGAGGCGGTCGTCGCCGCGCGCGTCCTCTTCCAGGCGGTCGAAGAGGGGGTGGTAGCGCATGACCATGTGGGCGCGTTCGCTCACCATCAGATTTTTTGGTTGGATGCCTCGCTCTTTCAGCTGGGAGAGCTCGCGTAGGAGGACGATGGGGTCGACCACGACGCCGTTGCCGATGATGCAGGTGCAGCCGGGATAGAGGATGCCCGAGGGGATCAGCTGGAACTTGAACTCGCCGTCCTCGGTGATGACCGTGTGCCCGGCGTTGTTGCCGCCCTGGGATCGGATGACCATATTGGCTTTAGCGGCGAGGAAGTCGATGACCTTGCCTTTGCCCTCATCGCCCCATTGGCCGCCGACCAGGATGATGACCATCCCGGTTATTCAGTACCGGGTTCGGGCCGGCGGGTCTCCAGGTTGTAGAAGCGGGTGTGGTCGCGGCGGAACTTGAGCTCGATCGTGCCGGTGGGACCGTTGCGGTGCTTGGCGATGATGACCTCGGCAATGCCGGGCCGCTCTTCGGATTTGTAATACTCCGGTCGGAAAAGAAACATGACAACGTCACTGTCCTGTTCGATGGCGCCCGATTCTCTCAAGTCGCTGAGGATCGGGCGCTTGTCAGGGCGCTGCTCGGGCGCTCGGCTCAACTGCGAGATGGCGATCACCGGGATTCGCAGCTCGCGAGCGAGGCCTTTGAGCGCGCGTGAGATAGACGAGACCTCCTGAACGCGGTTGTCATCGCCGCGTGAGCGGCCGTGCATGAGCTGTAGATAGTCGACGACGATCAGGTCGATGTTGTGGCGCATCTTGGCTTGACGCGCTTTGAGCTGGAGGGTCAGCTCGTCCATCGCGGGCGTGTCGTCTATGTAGATCGCGGCCTCACCTAAAGGCCCAAGCGCATTGGAGACCCTGTCGTACTCCGCTTCGCTCAACAGACCGCGATGTAATCGCTGAGCGTCGATCTGCGCCTGCTCTGTGAGGAGTCGCTCGGTCAGCTGCTCCTTGGACATCTCGAGGCTGAAGATGGCGATCGCTTTCTTAGACTCGAGGGCGGCATGGAGGGCGATGTTGAGGGCCAGGGATGTGTTGTGCACCAGGATGTCCTGGGCGATGAAGTTGTTGGTGTCGGGGACCGTAAGGTCATAGACCTGATGCTCGCCGGTAGCCTCAATCGAAACTATCTCGTCCCAATAGATGTCATCGCTCGCCAGCTGACGAAGACCGATGTCCTCGAGAACCGCGGCGTAGGCGGCGAGGCGCGCCTGCGGGAGGCCGCGTGAGGTGTGGGGGTTGAATCCGCGCTCGTACGCGTGAGGCTCATCGGCCTGCCTCGCGACGTCCATAAGAGAGAGTCCCCGCTGATCGGCGGAGAGCCGCACGTACGGCCAGATCTCCTTGGGCAAGTGACCGACATTGCTGCGACGCGGGCCAACTTCCGCTGTGAAGCGTTCGGATTTCTCACCAATCCAGCCGATCGCCGACCGATAACGTGCGACTGATTTCGGTTCGGTGATCTCCACACGCCAGCAGCGATCCTTCTTCTTCCAGAGTTTGGCAACAATCCCAAACCTGACCAGCGCGTGATGCATGTCCTGAGCCAGGCCCTCGCTCGCAACAGCGAACTCAATCCGCGGGTAGCCACTCATCGAATAGACAGTGCCGTCACAGCTCATGAGGACTCTCACGAACTCGCGCAAATGGTTGCGGTCCCAGCGCCAGACGCAATCGGGAAAGCGTTTGTCCGCCGACAGTTTGCCCATCAGGCCATGCTCGCGGAGCCACACGGTCAGTGGGTTGGATGGCTCCCCGCGCCGACCGGATGGGTAGTAGGTGATGTCATGCCGGCGCACCTTGAGCGTGGGAAAGAACTCTGCGACCTGCTCGTGGAAGTCCGCGAGGATCACTGGGTCGGTGTTGGTGAATCCAGGGGTGGTGCCAGTCAGGCTGCCCTCGGCAATGAAATACGCGAGCATGCGCACCTTGCCCATAGGCATTGAAGCGTCAGAACCAAAACATCGCAACACGCGAGGCACTGCGATTCGGGCGCCGACTTTGATGTCGTGCAACGGCTGCCAACCCTTGACGGTCAGGAATGGATGGTGGCCAGTGACCTCAACCGCGCGTCCGGTACGAGTAGTTACCCGAAAACACGGCTTGATTCCGCTGTCCACCCAATCGTGAACCTCATTCGGCTCCACAGAACCGTCCCAACCGAAGCCGAAAACCGTTGGCAGTCGCCGTTGAACGGCATCCTCAATGGTCAGGCGCTCGCCAGTCGCCGGATCGTCGATAAGGCTGTTTCCGACCAGACACTTTCCCATCGAAGGTCGACCCGCCACGATGATCAGGTCCGAGTCCTTGAACCCGCCGGTCATACGGTCCAGGTCGTGGAATCCTGACGGGACCCCGATGACCCCCTGCCCACTCTCCATCTGCAGCGAGATCCGCTCCATCGCCGGACCCAAGAGGTCGTAGAGGCGAGCGAGCTCGCGCTGGTCGCGGTCGTCGGCGACGCCGAACACCAGCGACTGCGCCTGGTTGATCGCCTCCTCCGCCTCCACCCCATCGTCGTAGCCGAACCCCGCGATGTTCGACCCCGCCGAGATCAGGCGCCGCTTATACGCCTTCTCCTTGACGATGCGGCCGTAGTACTCGATGTTGGCCGCGGTCGGCACCGCGCTCTGCATCGAAGCGAGCTGCGTACGCCCACCAATGCGGTCGAGCATGCCCATCGTCTGCAGCTGCGCGGCCAGCGTGACGTTGTCGATCGGCTCCCCCGCCGCAAACAGGTCCAGCGCGGCCCTGTAAACCTGCCCGTTGTTCTCGCGATAGAAGTCCTCGGGATGCAGGAACTGCAGGACCTTGGCCACCGACAGGGGGTCGAGAAGAATGGATCCGAGCACCGACAGCTCGGCGTCCTGGTCGTGAGGTGGCACCCTCCCCGGCGAGAGAGGGATCGTCTGCATACTGTCGACTTCCCTCAGCGGTCCTGGGTGACGATCACATTGACGTGGGCATCCACATCGCGGTGCAGCTTCAACGGCACCTGGTGCTCACCGAGGGTCTTGATGGGCTCCTTCAAGTCGATCTTGTGGCGATCAATGTCCACCCTGTGCTGCGCCTTCAGCGCCGCGGCGATGTCCTGGTTGGTGATGGAGCCGAATGCCTTGTCCTCCGCACCCATCTTCAACCGCACCACCACAGTCTTGTTGTTGATGTCATCGGCCAGCGCCTGCGCCTCGACCCGATCCTTTGTCTCGCGCTTGGTCGCCGCGTCCTTCAGCCGCTTCGCCTCTGCCTCAAAACCCCGGCCTGCCGGCACCGCCAGCTTGCGAGGAAAAAGGAAGTTGCGCCCGTACCCGTCGGTGACTTCCTTCACATCGCCCGCGCTGCCGATATTCGGGACGTCCTTGGTCAGCATCACCCGCAATTTCGCCTAGCCCTCCGATACCGATTGATAAGGGTCCCGCCGCCAGACACGCTTTCGAATCCTGCTGAAGAGCCGCCCGCTCCCTTCGCGAGCCGCGCTGAAAGCCTCGTGGAAGTCGCGGTCGAATGTGCTCTCACCGGACTGCAGCGCTGCCTCGTGCTCACGCCGTACGTCCTCGGGGCACGCCTCGATAAACGTGCTGACCGCCAGCACGGCCAGGGCAAGCATGTCGAGCTCACCCATCAGCGGCACCCAGGCCGGGAGATCGATCGGGCTCACGATCAGCACCAGGACGCCAAGCAGCACCGCCTTGGGGGCGGCCGGCACCCGCTCGTCGCGCAGCAGGCAGTAAGCAAGCTTGCCATGCCTCGGCACGTCGACCAGCAACTCTTTGGCACGCGAAAGTATCGGATGCATGGGGGCCGCAACAGCCTAACGCGTTTTGGGCGCCAAAGTCAGCCTACTTAACTTAGCCTTGCGGCCATGGCAGCCGGGGTCACCGCCGAGCGAGAGCCTGCCCACTACGGAAACCTCCAGCACACGGCGCTGAGCGCCTTCTGGTTCGGCATGAACTTCCTGTGGATACCCCTGACCACAGTCCTCATCCAAGCCCAGGTCGACGAGGTGGTTCCAAAAGGCTCTCAGAACACCGCGATCGGCGTCGCACTCGGCCTGGGCGGAGTGCTCGCCATGGCCGTTCCGCCGCTGGTCGGCGCCTGGTCAGACCGTCTGAACACTCGCTTTGGGCGTCGACGCCCGATCATGGTCGCGGGCACCCTTCTCACCATCCCTGGCCTGCTCATCCTGATGGCGGCCAACAACTACCCCGAGATCGTGATCGGCTACGCGATCATCCAGTTCTTTTTCAACGCCGCCGGAGCGGCGTACGCCGGCATCATCCCCGACGTCGTCCCTGCCCAACAGGTTGGAAAGGCCAGCGGTTTCCTCGCCACCATGACGCAGCTCGGCATCGGCGGTGGGCTCGGCGTCACCAGCCTGCTCAGCCATAACCGCGCGATTTACCTCGTGATGGGCGTGGTAGCCGCCCTGTGCCTCATTCCCACTGTCTGGGCAGCTCGGACGGAGGGCATGGAGCCGATCGCTCCGCCGCCACACCGGCCATTCTCAGAGAGCCTCAGGGAGTTCCTGAGGCCGCTACATGAGGGCGACTTCGCGTGGGTCGTGTTCACGCGGCTCATGGTGTCCTCAGGAATCACTGTCGTTCTGTACTTCCTTGTGAACTTCTTTGGAGACGTCGTCTTGACGCCGGGCACGGATGCCGCGAAGTTCACCGACAACTGGCTGCTCGTGGTCGTCGTGACCGCACTGCCGTTCGGATTCTTCGGTGGTCAGATCTCAGACCGCATACGGCGCCGCAAGATATTCGTTTATCTGGCAGGGGCGGCTCAGTCGTTCGTCGCGCTGGTGTTCATCGTGTTCTATCCGAAATCGGTTCCGCTGGTGTATGCCCTGGGAGTTGCCTATGGGGTCGGCTACGGGCTCTATTTCGCGGTCGACTGGGCGCTCGCCTGCGACACCCTCCCTGACAAAACAAAGTCCGCGAAGGACATGGGACTCTTCCACATCGCGCTGACGCTCCCGCAAGCCATCCTTCCATTGTTTGGCGGCGCGCTCATCGACTATCTCAACCAGCACATGGCGGCAAACTCAGGCTACCGCGTGGTCTTCTCGAGTGCCGTGCTTTTCCTGTTTGTGGGTACGGTCCTTGTGAGTCGCATCAAGTCCATTCGCTGATCCATCTCTTCGAACAGCGACCAGCGCAGCAATCCAGATGGCGGTGATGCCGACCACCCCGAACTCCGCCATCAGCCTCAGCACCACGATGTCCGCGTGGCCCGATACCAGCACCAGCTGAAACCAGTTGTGGCCTGGACCGATGAGTGCCCAGCCCAACGCCACCAGCCCGAGCACCAACCAGTCGCGACGTCTGACTGCCCAGGCGATCAGCACGAGCATCGGCAGGAGCAGCAGCACCAGGTGGGTGCCCCATGAGTAGCTGGCCACCAACGGTCCAACCGCCACCACCGCGGCGGCTTCCAGAGCGCGTCCGGCCTGGTCGGTGCGAGGCCTTCGCAGCACCCAGAACGTGATGGCGAGCGCCACCAGCGCGATGGCGGTGGTGATCAGGCGCGCAGCCGGGCTCGTATCTCTGACCGCGCCCAGGAACGTGGCCGGCTCGATGAGACGCGCCACAGTGCCGCCTGGAGAGTGGTTCTCGAACAGGCCGGTTCCGCCGGCGAGGACAGGGGCGACTTTGAACAGATATTCAGGGAGGTACTGCGGGACTGCGAGCAGCCACAACACGGCGCCGGCGACAGCGGCCGCCACCACCATCAGCCATCGCCTCCCCCACAGCAACAGCAATCCGAGGGGAGCCTGGAGCAGCTTGATCGCCACGGCAATGCCAAGTGCCGCGCCACCCCACCACCGATCGCCAGCTACCCATGCCATCAGCCACACACCGCTCAAGGCCACCAGGACGAGGTTTATCTGCCCCTCATCGAAGTTGCCGACAACGGGCTCGAACCCGATGACCACCAGGACGAGAAGCAGCGCCAGCTGCCAGTCGTTGACACCAATGGCGCGAAAGGTGGCCCACAAAAACACGAGTAGGGAGATTTGCAGGACGCCGATGACAATCGCCAGCTGCAAGTGAGGGTCCGCTCCCACCAGCGGCTGAAGCAGCCAGGCGACGGGAAGGGGAGTCACGTACTGAGCGCCGGCAAGGGCCAACGGAGTGAAAGTGCCTGGAGTCGGCGCGCAATTCTGGAGCACGCACAGGTCGTATGGGTCATGGCCCGAAGCGATGCGTGCGGCGGCGGCCAGGTAGTTGGCGCTGAAGTCAGCCGGTAGCGTGCCCGACAGGGCGGGAAGGACGATGGTCCGCCAGATGTAGACGGCGGCAATCGGGGGCGTCGCGATTGCAAGGAGCAGCGTGCGAAAGCCGCGATGGTCGAGCGGAGTTCTACGACTCGTCGGGGTTGAGGTCGCCTCGCCGGTCAACGACGCGATTATCAGGTGTCGCTACGCACCGATTCCCTCGAATTGGACAAATAAACGAGGCGGCGCCTGCAGCGGACACCGCCTCGGCCGGCTCCGTCGGGTGACACGCATCTTGGTTACTGCGCCTTGCGGCCGTTGCCTACTTTTGGAGGCCAACCCTGCGTGAACTGCGGCGGATCCGGCGTCGCTACAGTTCAATTTGGGCCCTTATAGCGTCACTGTCAAGTGGTCTGTTTTTCCAGCACGAAAGGGCAGTGAATCACGAGGTCTGACCCGCTTCGAGAGGCGCACAATGGTGCGAGAAATCTTCGCGGAGGTGGCTCGCAATCTTGGGCAAGCTCAGCTACGTTCACGGCGCCAGCGCAGTTCCCTTGCTGGGCGAGACCATCTTTCAAAACCTGCGCCGCACCGCTGAACGTTTCGGCGAACAAGAAGCGCTGGTGGTGGTGCACCAGGATCATCGCTCCACATATGCCGAGCTCGTCGATCAATGCGAGACCATCGCCCGCGGCCTCGTCGCGCGTGGCGTGCGTAAGGGCGATCGCGTTGGCATCTGGGCGCCCAATCGCTTCGAGTGGGTGATCGTTCAGTACGCAACCGCGGCGATCGGAGCAATCCTCGTCAACATCAACCCCGCTTACCGCACCTCGGAGCTCGAGTACGTGCTCAATCAGTCGGGCACCAGCTTCCTCATCTTGTCCGCGCGCTTCCGCCAGGCGGATTACGTGGCGATGCTCGCCGAGGTGAAAGGTCGCTGCCCCGAATTGAGGGAAGCGCTCGTCCTGGAGGACGGTTGGGCAGCGCTGCAACGCGACGCCGAGAAGATCAGCATGGACGAGCTGCACGAGGTCGAAGGGTCGTTGCAGTTCGACGACCCGATCAACATTCAGTACACATCAGGCACCACCGGCTTTCCAAAGGGCGCGACGCTGACTCACCACAGCATCCTCAACAACGGCTACTTCATCGGCGACACCTTGAGATATTCGGAGAAGGACCGCGTCTGCATTCCGGTGCCCTTCTATCACTGCTTTGGGATGGTGCTGGGCAACCTTGCGTGCACCACTCATGGAGCGACCATGGTCATCCCCGGCGAGGCCTTCGACCCGATCGCTGTCATGGAGACTGTCGAGAAAGAGCGCTGCACCTCGCTGTACGGCGTGCCGACGATGTTCATCGGCGAGCTCGACCACCCGCGCTTCAAGGATTTCGATTTCAGCTCGCTGCGAACAGGGATCATGGCCGGGTCGCCCTGTCCGGTCGAGGTTATGAAGAAGGTGCAGACGGTGATGCACATTCCGGAGATGACTATCGCTTACGGGATGACTGAAACCTCTCCCGCCTCGACACAGTGTGCGACCGATGACCCATTGGAACGGCGCGTCTCAACTGTCGGCAGGGTGCATCCGCACGTCGAGATCAAGATCATAGATCCGGCGACCGGCAAGATCGTGGCGCGCGGCGAGACCGGGGAGCTGTGCAGCCGCGGCTACCTCGTGATGCGCGGCTATTGGAACAACGAGGAGGCGACTCGGCAGGCCGTTGACGCGGCGCGGTGGATGCACACCGGGGACCTGGCGACGATTGACGAGGAGGGGTACGTCAACATCGTCGGTCGGATCAAAGACATGATCATTCGGGGCGGCGAAAACATCTACCCGCGAGAGGTCGAGGAGTTTCTCTACACCCACCCCGACGTCGCGGACGTCCAGGTCATCGGCGTGCCATCCGAAAAATACGGCGAAGAGGTCATGGCCTGGGTCAAGCCGCGCGAGGGCGCCAACGTGACGGGCGAGGAGCTGGCCGCCTGGTGCAAGGGCAAGATCGCGTCGTTCAAGATTCCGCGCCACTGGAAGCTCGTCGACTCGTTTCCGATGACGGTCACGGGCAAGGTGCAAAAGTTCAAAATGCGCGAGGCCGCTGTGGAAGAGCTGGGCCTGGTGAAAGCGGCAGGTATCCACACCGCGTAAATATGAGAGGGAACCAGACTGTTCCCTCTCATCGAAGCGGCGGCGAGCCGGCGCTTCTGCTCTCCTTCCCGGGATTGGACTTATTTACGAATTCGTTTCTCCACGCCGAGTTGGCGGCATTAGGGACAAAGTAATGACCGGGGGGACCCCGGCCAACCCTGCCACGCTGGCGCCGAGGGTGGTTAGACCAGGGATTCGTAAGGGAAGGCGGCGGCGAAAGGTTCGTATAGCAGCAGCACCTGGTCGATCGGCATCACGTCGCGCAAGAAGATCGCGCCCGCTGCGACGCCTGCCGACCCGACGATGCCCGATCCGTCGTGAGGAGCGTTCTGCTCCGCCCCCTCTTGCGCCGCCCGGAACGAGTTGGTCCGCCCTGTCTGGTTGGCAGTGGCGATCGCCAGCTTCCACGCGGCCGAATAAAGGTCCGCGGGATCCAGCTCGTCTGGGGCCACAGGCACCGCTCCAATCGTCCCCGCGGCAGGGGCTGCCTTCGGCGGCTCGGACAGCACCTTGGCGACGGCGGCCACCTCAACTTCAGCTTCGCCGGACAGCGAAGGCAGCTTCTGGAGAAACGCCGCGATCTGGCGATCGACCGAGGGAGGCGGCTCGTAGCCCGGCCCCGGCAGCACCGTCGCAAACGGGCGGTAGATCGCTGCGAACTGCAGCGGGTACAGCTGCTCCCTGACCAGGATCGCGAGGGCGACGACCTGCGCCGACTCGAGCGCTGCAGCCGCCGCAGGCTCCGGCAGCGCCTTTCCGATCGCCTGCTTGATCTGGGCAACCCTGAACCCGCTGGTGAAGGCGTTGACCATTGCCTCGTCGGCCCCTGAGAGCAACGGATCCAGCAGCTGCTCCATGGCGGTATTGGTGGGTCGCTGGCGGGAAAGGATTCGGGCCAAAGCGATCCAGCGCCACTGCTCGACGGTCAGCGACTTGCCGGCAGCGGCCAGGAACTGCCCGGCTTCGGCGGCGCTCAGCGGGTACCCGGACGCGCGACCACCTGCTCGGGCAGCAGGCCTTTGTCGCGAAGCTTTTCGATCGGGTGATAGGCGTCGACTATTCGCATGGTCCCGGAAGCGGAGCGGAGCACCATCGACTGGGTGTATGCGTAAACGTCCTCGTATCGCACCCCTTTCAGCAACTCACCCGAGGTGATGCCGGTGGCGGCGAAGAACAGGTTGTTGCCTGAGCAGAGATCGTCGATCGACAATACCTTGCCCGCGGGGTGGCCCTCCTTGGCCGCGACCTTGCGCTCGTCCTCATCTCGCAGCAGGAGCTTGGCCTGCATGTCGCCGCCGATCGCTTTGACGGCGCAGGCTGCCAGCACGCCTTCCGTCGACCCACCGGACCCCATCATGCAGTGGATCCCAAACCGCATCTCGAGCGCTGCCTCTAACGCGCCCGCCACGTCGCCGGCGGTGATGAGCTTGATGCGCGATCCGACCGCCCTGATCTGGGCGATGATCTCGTCGTTTCGCGGGCGCTCCAGAACGACCACCGTCAGCTCCTGCGGGGGCAGACCCTCCGCCTTGGCAATCCGGCGAAGGTTCCACTCAACCGGCATATCGAGGTCGATGACTCCACGCGCCCGCCGGCCAACCACGAGCTTTTGCATGTAGTGCACGTGGGTGGTGAACATGGTGCCGCGCTCAGCGAGGGCGATGACCGAGATGGCCCCAGGCAAGCCGGCCGCGGTCAGGCTGGTGCCCTCGATGGGATCGACCGCCACATCGAGCTCGGGTTCGAGGCCGTTGCCGATCTCCTCCCCGAAGTACAGCATCGGCGCCTCGTCCTTCTCGCCCTCTCCGATGACCACGGTGCCTTTCATGTCGACCGACGCCAGCGCGCTGCGAATGGCCTCGACCGCGCGCCCATCGGCGCCCATCTTGTCGCCGCGGCCTTGAAGCGGAGCTGCCGCCAGGGCCCCGGCCTCGGTTACCCGGAGCAGCTCCAGGGCCAGGTTTCGGTCCATTTCCTGGTCCATCTAGCCACCACCTCGGGTCGACATTGCGCCGGGTAGCGTATCCGAATCCCTAGCTGATGCCACGCCACCGGATTGGCAGCCGGCTCGACTCCATCAGCGCCTCACGGCCGCGACGCGCCGAGTCCGCGAAGCGCTGCCCGGAGCCTTGGATGGTGTCCCGGATTGGGCCCTAGAAGAACTCACCCCACATCTTCCTCACCCGGCCTACGGGGTTAGGGATGCTCTTCGCCACCACGACCGCCGGGCGTGACGCCGCATCGATGACCACTTTTTCCTCGTGCTCGGGCACGCCTTCGGGGTGGACTCTGATCACGCCGTGGTGAACCCCACCCTCCTGCACCACCAGCGCACCCACCTTGGCATCGCCCTCGAGTCGACCGGTGCTGGTGATCTTCAGCCGGCTGGAGGCCACGATGTTGCCCCGCACGAACCCGGCGATTGTTACTTTGTCGCTGCGGATGTCAGCCTCTACATGGGCTTCGGCGCCAATCCATAGATCACCGTCGCACTCCACCTGGCCGCTGAAATTGCCCAATATCTGGCCGCCGCTCTTCAGCTGCAGCCGTCCAGACAGCGTGTCATCGCGACCGATAATCGTCGACTTCGGCTCGATGCCATAGGGGTCGGGTCCCCCGTTGCTCCCCGAAATCGCGACCGTCTCCACCCCAATGTCCGTCATCTGGACCTCCCTTACCCAGCCCCCCAACTGTCCCTTGGCAGCATAGCGGCTGCGGCGCCGGGCCGAAAGCTCCACCTTTAGAGGTCGGGGTGCGACCGCAGGTAGGCCAGGACCGCCTCGCGGGTCGGCTCGATCCCTCCGTCCATGATCAGCTCGCCCAGGCGCTCCTTGATCCGCCCCACTTCCGGGCCCGGCGCCAGACCGCGCTCTCGCATGATGTCCCGCCCATCGATCGGGGCAGCCATTCGTGTCGGACTTTCCGACAGGACGCTCGCCAGGCGCGCCGCCAGCTCGTCGAGCTTCTCCGGTTCCGGATAGGCAGAGGCCGCAATATCGGCCCGGGCGAGGGCCATGAGCCTCTCGATCTGGGCGCCGGCGTCGCGGGCGAGCCGCCGGACGGCGCCGTCACTCCATTCCGAGCGGTAGTACACCGGTCGAAGGTGCAGTCGCACCAGGGTGACCACCGCTTCGATATCTCTTTGCGGGAAGCGCAGTCGTTCGAGCGCACCTCGCGCGATGCCTGCGCCCACCTCCTCATGCCCGGTGAATGCCCCGTCCGGGGTGGCGGTGGCCGGCTTGCCGACGTCATGCAGCAGCGCGCCCAACCTGACCAGGAGGTCCTGTGGGGTGAGACCCACCGCCAGCAGGGTGTGGCCGAAAACATCGTGGGTGTGATAGCCGCCCTGCTCAACCCCCTTGCAGGCGGTCACCTCGGGCAGCACCACCTCCAGCAAGCCGCCGGCATCGAGCAGCTCCAACGCCAGCTTCGGCCGGTCGGAATTGAGTATCTTGCAAAGCTCCTCGGTGATGCGCTCGACCGACACCACAGGCGGCATCAGACGCCCGTTGAGCCCCCGCATCGCCGGCAGCAAGTCGGGCGCCAGCTCGAAACCGAGCTGGGCAGCGAACCTCACTGCCCTCAGCATCCGAAGAGGGTCGTCACTAAAGGTTTGGACAGGTTCGGCCGGGGTGCGGAGGATGCGCGCCTCCAGGTCTCCGCGGGCCGTCCCGAGCCGGTCCTGGATGTTGGCGTCGAAGTCCATCAACAGCGTGTTGATGGTGAAATCGCGCCGCCGCAGATCCTCCTCGAGCGTGGCCGGGCGCACATCTGGCTTTCGGGAGTCGCTCGCGTATGACTCAGACCGCGCTGAGACAAACTCCACAAGGCGGCCGGGCAGCGTCACCTGCGCGGTGCCGTATCGCTCGAAGATGACCGGTGGGCCTGCGCCGGCCAGTCCGGCAAAGCGCTCGGCAAGCTCACGCGCCCCGCCGTGCTCGACCACCACATCGAGGTCGGGCTTGGTTCGGCCGAGCAGGTGGTCGCGGACGTAGCCGCCCACCACCCACGCTTTCAGTCCGAGGTCGGCGGCCGCTCGTTTGAGGAGACGCAGCAGCTCGCGATCGTCTATTGGTTGATCCGCGCCCACTCGACAGCTCCCACCTGCCCGGCGCGATCGCCAAGTTTGGCTCGGCGCAGGACTGGCCGTCGGGCGGGTCTGATGAATGGAGATGAGCGCAACGTCTCCAGCAGCAGCGGCTGCACCAGGCCCCACGAGCGCGTGACGCCACCCCCCATGACGAACATCTCCGGATCGACCACGTTCGTGAGACTGATCAGAGCCTTTCCCATGTAGCGCGCTGCCCGCTCAACGACCAGGCCCGCGTCCTTGTCGCCTCGAGCTGCGGCGGCGAACAGCTCGGCCGCCGGGTGGCCGGTCTCCCTCGCGAGGTTCGCGCCCCCACAGAAGACCTCCAGGCAGCCGTGCTGCCCGCACTGGTCGAGCGGCCCGTTGGCGTCGATGATCATGTGCCCAACCTCGCCGGCAGTCCCATGGCCGCCGCGATGCAGCTTCCCGTCGATGATCAACCCGCCGCCCACGCCGGTGGACCAGGTGATGTAGACCATGTTCCGCGTGCCTCGGCCCGCCCCGCGGTGGAATTCCCCGAGCCCCGCCATGTCGGCGTCGTTGGCGACGTGAGCGTGAGCGCCTGTCGCGTCCCTGAGCATTGCCGCGAGTGGAACGTTGCGCCAGCCCGGAAGATTGGGCGGGTTCACTAGAACACCGCGCTTGATGTCGATTGGGCCGGGCGCGGCGATTGTGATGCTGCGGACCTTGTTGCGGCCTCGGTGCCGCTCAATCTCCGCCGCCGCCCACTCGACCACCCTTTGCGGGGTGCCAAGAAGCGGGGTCGACGTCTTGAAGCTTGCGATCAGCTGGCCGTCAGAGCGGGCAAGCGCAACGCGCACCTGCGTCCCGCCGAGGTCGATTCCAGCAAGCATCGCTCCAAACTCTAAACGGCGAGCTCAGCAATCAGGACGCGATCAGCTGTTGTCCTCGAAGAGCCGCCAGGATCTCGAGCGGTGCGCGGGCCCGGTTGAACGTGTAGAAATGCAGGCCAGGAACGCCTCGCTCGAGCAGGTCCGCGCACTGTGCGATGCAGTGCTGAACCCCAAGCTTGCGGACAGCGTCGTCGTCAGGTTGCTCATCGATCGCGTGCTGGAGCGCATCCGGCACGGTGGCCCCTGACATCGCCGTCATATGCGCCAGAGATCGGCGACTTGGCACGGGCATCAAACCCGGCACGATCGGCACGCTGATGCCCGCCTGGCGCGCCCGCTCGACCAGGTCGAAATAGAAGCGATTGTCGAAGAAGAGCTGCGTCACCAGAAAGTCCGCACCCGAGTCGACCTTCAGCTTCATGTAGCGGAACTCCTGCTCCAGGTCAGGGCTCTCGGGGTGCTTCTCGGTGCTGCATGCGGCGCCGATGCCCAAGCCATATCCATTGCGGCGCACAAAGCCCACGAGGTCGCTGCCGTGCATCAGCTCTGGTCCGGCCGGCACGAAGTGCTCGTTGGAATCCTGCGGGTCTCCGCGGAGCGCGAGGACGTTGGCCACTCCTTCCCTTTCCATCCAGTTCAGGATCTGCCGGGTCTTGTCCACCGAGTTCGCGCACGTGAGGTGCGCCATCGCCTCGATGTGGTACTGCCGCTTGATGCGTGTCACCAGCTCGAGAGTCTTGTCGCCAGTGCGCAATCGATAAGTGACCGAGACCCAGTCGGGCGCATGTCCGGCCAGCGCCGCGATCGTCCTCTCCAGAACATCAACCTCGGTCTCATCGCGCGGCGCCATGAACTCGAACGAGATGGTGGGCCGACCGCGGCCAAGCAGCTCTGCGATTCGCATGGCCGAAGGTTAGCGAAAAAGGATTCGCTGGTCGCCGACCCGGCGCGTCACCTTCGCCCCATCCAGATGCTCGAGGAGCGCCAGTACCGGCCTGCGGCTCGCCCCCATGCGATCACGAAGCTGCGCGACAGTTACCGACCCGGTCGCGGCTATCAGCTCTTTCACGATCCCGACCGCATTCGCGTAGCTCTCTTGTGTGAAAGCGATGTCGTCGCTCAACCGAACGATGGCGCCACTCTGAGCCAGCGCCCGAACCACCTCGGGACCCGCTCGAGTTTGCTGCATCGCTTCCGGCAGCGATGGCGGGGCAAATGGCTCGCGGCCAAGAAGCTCGAGCAACTGCCGGGCCGGCCCGTCTGACCCATCAATTGCCACGCGATGCTGCGGCATGGCGATTGCACCCTGCCTGTCTTCGAGCTTGCCTTCGGAGATGAGCGCCGAGAGCGCGGCCGGAAAGGCGTTCGGATGCACACGGAGGCGATTCCTGAGCTCCTCGCGTGCCATGCCCGGACGTAAAGGGTAAGCAGCGTGGTACGCCGTGACCTCATTGATAGAGCGTTCCGCCAGCGCGCTCCAGGCCTCGGCCGCAATGAGCCAGTCGCCAAGACGCCGCGCATCGAGGCGATCGATATCTTCGTGGCTCGCCATCGTGGCTTTCATCAGCGCAGCGACGCTGACCCCTCGTGAGTATTTGCGCAGCTCCTCCTGCAACTCCTCACCTGCCGCACGTCGCTCGAGCGATTCGCTCACTGCGTTGTCGTGGCGCGGGTGCTTCCGCGGAGCCACATCGACAAATCGACCGCCCGCAATGGTGACGGCGGGGCTGGGGACCCGAAGGATGAATCGGTCGTTAGCCCCGGCCGCAATGGCGCGCTCGAGGTAAAGCTGAACCCACGCTTCTCGACCAGGTTCAACTGCATCACCGGCGAGGACGATGACGCGGCAGCCAACCTCGGCTGTGCCTGTGTGCAGGAGGACTTCGGCGCCGTGGCGCAACGCCCGCGGCGCTGATTCGAGGACGCGGACGTGCGCGTCGATCCGCCTGGTCGATCGCAGCGTCCCTGGCGGCGAGAGAACATCGCCTCGCTCCACATCGCTCTTGTCGACCCCTGTCAGGTTGACCGCGACTCGAGTCCCGGGCGACGCAGTCTGAACACTCTGGTTGTGCCGCTGGAGCCCGCGAATGCGCGCGAGCCGCCCACGAGGAACGACCTCCAGCTCGTCGCCGACGCTGAGGGTGCCGTCGGCCAGGGTGCCCGTCACCACCGTGCCGAATCCGCTCATCGTGAACACGCGGTCGACTGGCAGCCTCGGCCGCCCAACGTCCTTTCGCGGCTCTGCGCCGTCGAGCAACGCGTCCAGAGCCTCTATCAACCTCGGCAGACCGTCACCGGTCAGCGCCGACACCGGAATCACCTCTGCGCCGGCCAACGCAGTGGCGCCAATCGTCTCGCGCACCTCCGCTGTTACGAGCTCGAGCCATGCAGCGTCGACGAGATCTGCTTTCGAAAGCACGACGATTCCTCGACGCACCTCCAGAAGGTCGACGATCTCGAGGTGCTCGCGTGTCTGCGGCATGACTCCTTCGTCCGCTGCGACCACGAGCAGCACGGCGTCGAGGCCATGCGCGCCCGCCAGCATGTTCCGCATGAAACGCGCGTGGCCGGGGACGTCCACGATGCCGATCTCGCGACCGCTGGGCAGCATCATGTGGGCGAATCCCAGGTCGATGGTCATGCCACGACGCTTCTCTTCCGCGAGGCGATCCGGGTCGATCCCGGTGAGCGCGGTTATGAGGGCCGACTTGCCGTGGTCGATGTGCCCAGCGGTGCCGACCACGAAGCCGGTGCTGGTGTTCACCGCCGAAGGCTCCGCGCGGCCACCTCCACCGCGTCGATGAGCGTTTCGTCCTCGCCCCGGAGCACTGTCCTGGGGTCCAGGCAGCAAGCGTCGCTCTCGATGCGCGCGACCACCGGTGGGTCTCCGCGCCGAAGGGCAGCGGCGAGCCGCGAAGCCGGACCTTCCAGCGCCACCAGGAATGTGGGAAGGCCGTAGCCGGGCACTGAACCGCCGCCGACCGCCGACTCGCCTTCGATGAGGCGCGACGCGACGCCTCGGTCCTCGAGCTTCACCGACCACAGCGCGGCCCGCCTGCGCACCTCCTCGATCGGGACGCGCAGCATCCTCTGGACAGGGATCTCGTCCTCGCGGCCGGAGATCCGCTGCTTGAGCGTCGCCTCCAGCGCCGCAAGCGTCAGCTTGTCGATGCGCACGGCTCGCGCCAGCGGATGTCGCGCCATCTTGCGCATGGCCGCCACCCCGGCCTCGGTTGCCGCGAGCACGATTCCGGCCTGCGGGCCGCCCAGCAGCTTGTCCCCCGAGAAGGTGACGATGTCGCTGTGCCTCAGCGACTCAGCGACAGTGGGCTCGTCCGCGATGGGTTCGACCGCGCCGCTCCCGAGGTCATCGATCAGAAGCAACGCGCGCGCATGAGCAACGACAGCCATCTCGCCAGGCCCCACCGATTCGGTGAAGCCCTCAACGCGAAAATTCGAGGTGTGGACGCGCAGGAGGGCGGCGGTCCGTGCCGTCACAGCCGCGTCGAAGTCGGCTGCGCGCGTGCGATTCGTGGTCCCCACCTCGACCATGCGGGCACCGGATGTGCGCATGACGTCAGGCATTCGGAACGAGCCGCCGATCTCCACGAGCTGGCCTCGAGACACGATGACCTCGCGGCCTTTGCACAGAGCGGTCAGCGCGAGCAGCACGGCGGCCGCGTTGTTGTTGACCACCAGCGCGGCTTCGCATTCGAAGAGCGCGGTCAGCAAGCCCGACACAAGCGTTGAACGTTCGCCGCGGCGTCCGGTATCGAGATCGAGCTCAAGGTTGGTGTAGCCGGCGGCGGCCGCCGCCACCGCGTCGACGGCTGCCCGCGACAGCGGAGCACGGCCGAGGTTGGTGTGGAGGATCACCCCACTCGCGTTGATGACCCTTTGCAGCACAGGCGCCATCTGCTTGCGAAGGCTTGATTCCACCTGGTTGAGACGCTCCTGGTCCGTCACGGCAGTGCCGTTCCGCTCAGTCGCGACCTGCTCTCTCAACGCGGCGACCACGCTGGCGCGCCCGAAATCGGCCACGAGGGCCGTGTAGCCAGGTTGGTTGATCAGTTTCCCTACGGCAGGCAGGGATACAGTCCCGCCAGCCCCGGGATTGCGTAGCCGGTGCATTGACCCACTGAGATTAGGCTCGCGGGGGTATAGAACGGCGACATCGCTAGCGCCAGCAGGTTCGCGCCCTGGAAGAGCTGGAAGAGAAAGAAGATGACGAAGAGGGCGATCCAGATGTCACGCCGGCGCGCGTAGACGTTGTAAAAGAACCGGGGGTTGCGGCTGCGGAACAGAGTCTCGACGACCTCCCAGCCGTCGAGGCCTGGGATCGGCAGCAGCTGGAACGCGAAGATCGACAGGTTGAGAAACACGATCGCGAAGAGCGTTTCTCCAATCAGACCGGCGGATAGGGTGAATGTCGAGGGCAGACCGGTCGCGGTGAGAAATCGCCACAGCGTTCCCAGCACGATGGCCACGACGAGGTTCGCTGCGGGGCCGCCCAGCTCATGCACCAAGCGCTGGCGCACCGAGCTGATCCGGTTCGGCTGCACCGGCACGCGTCTGCCCCAACCGACCAGCGCGATGAATACGGCGATGACGCCGAGCGGATCCAGGAAACGTCGCGGGTCGAGCGTGAAGTAGCCGAAGTACCTGACCGAACGGTCTCCCTGGAAGTAGGCAGCGGCGGCATGACCCATCTCGTGGACGGGGATGGCGACGAGCAGGGCGGGCACGAGCACCAGCGCAGCCAGAACGAAGGCGACGAAACCGCTCACTCTATGGGGATCTTGCCCACGCGTCTGGGTGAGCGGCGGCGGGCGGAGCCAGGCGCGGAGGTGCTCGACCGGGCTCGGCCGGTCGGTGGCGCCGTCACCCGGTTCTCGTAGATCAGCATGAGGGCGGTTATCAGCTCACGCTGCGCGTTGAGCAGATGGACCTGCGCGGCCGGCGGCACCATGTCAGACACCACGTGCGTCACACGAGAGCCGAGCTCGTTGATCAGCTCGATCAGACGCTCGCCATCCCGCGTCATCGCTTTTCTCCTTTTACCTTGCGGCCGGCTAAGGTCTCCCCAGCCGCCCCGGTTTCTGCGCGCCGTGCGAACCGCACGCGCAACTCCCCATCTTTGATGGTGGCTCCGGCAGTGTCGCGCTTGGCGAGCACCGTCGGCAGCGCGATCTCCCGCCGGTAGTTTCCCATCGTGACGTAGAGCTCTCCGTTGTGACGGCTCAGGTCGACGTTGGAGCGATCCGCGAACGGGACCTTCAAAGTGAGGACATAGTCCGAGCCGTCCTTGTCGATGCGCTGCGGGCTGGTCACGGCAAAGAACTCGGCCGGATCGCGGCTCCCGTATGTGGCTTCGGCCATGCGCTGCAGCATCTTCTCTCCAACCACCTCCTGGTCGAATAGAGGCACGTTCAATATCGGGATGCCGACGAAGGACTGCTCGACTTCCGCCTCATACCGCTTATGAATCTGCTGCCATTTCTTGAATAGCTCGTCGTGCACCTCATCGGGCAGCAAACGATTGACGACCACCGCATCGGTGACATACCCGAAGAGGCTCAGGTAGCTGTAGGCACGCTTGGCCTCCTTGACCACCATCTTTTCGAGATTGAGCACGATCCGCACTGTCGTGATCGCCGGGTCGGTGAGCACTTTGCGCATCCCGCCCAGATCCAGCAGGAGGTCCTTCAAAGAGGCATAGACCTCATCAGATGGCAGAGGGATGCCCATCATGGGTTGCAGCACTGGGCGCGCCAAGCGCATCGCACGCCTCTCCCATGGATAGATCTTGTCGAGCCACCACTTGGCGGCGTCCGGAAATGTGAGGAGCTGCAGCGTCTCGCCCGTCGGGGCGCAGTCGACGATCAGCACATCGTGCTCATTGCGCTGGGCGTAGTGCTTGATCCACATCAGCGATGCAATCTCGTCCATGCCCGGTGGGTTGGCGACCTCTTCGGCCACCACCTCATCGAGCCCTTGCGTCGAGAAAAC
>Ga0208849_1000718_pt1 | contig 28044 bp, 22 predicted proteins | sample NGESurdeep072012_10_FD_184470 | JGI IMG/M metagenome (GOLD analysis project Ga0208849, IMG submission 184470) | Arctic peat soil microbial communities from Barrow, Alaska - NGEE Surface sample 53-3 deep-072012 (SPAdes) | ecosystem: Environmental > Terrestrial > Soil > Wetlands > Peat ... | reverse complement strand
GTCGGGCGTGGTCGTAGCGTCGTGATACGCGCAGAATTGTGAACCAAATCCAGGCGTGTTGTGGTTGTGCGGCGTGGCGACGACATACGAAGCGTTCTTCCTGTATCCGAAGTGCGCTTCGGCGGCAGCGGCCTCGGTTGCTACTTGCGCATCGCTCGGGCTGGCCGGCACGGACGAGGGATCGACCCATGTGCCTTTGAGCTGTCCGGACGGATTCTGGATCTTGTGCTGCACGCCGCCGACGATCTCGTAGTATTGATGATCGGTGTTCAGCCACGCGCCCTTGCCGACGCCCTTAAGGAAGTTGGTCATGTAGGCTTGTTCGCCTGACGGGTCGCTGCCCGAGACGTTGAATCCCCAGTACACGACGAAGATGCTGGGCGTGCGCTGGATCAAGCCCCCGTTGTAATGAAGCGTTTGCGGGGCGTCCAACATCGGGCCACGTGAGAATGCCGTGCGCATGTAGATTCTGGAACCGTTTTGCGCCATCGGTGCGCCGGCCGCGTGTACCGACTGCGTGCCGGCATGCTGCAGCGACGGCACAGAGCTGCCGTTGCCGCTGCACGCCGCAAGCGCAACCGCCGCGAGTCCGACGATGGCGAGTTTGAGTTTGTGCTGCATGATCGGGGTCTTCTCTCTTCCTTAACAAGTGAGCGTGTAGGTGTCGTGCAAAGAGCCCGCTGTTTAAAGGCGGGCTCTTTGCGTTACCGTGAACTCACGGAGCGATCAGATTACGGGGTGTGCAGTGTGCACGTCGAGGTCTTGTTGCTCCAGAGCGGCTGCATCGCGAATTTGCCTGTGGAGATGGTGATGTTGCCAAGACCCTGCCACGCGCAGATGTCGCCGATTTCGCCGTAGTTGTTATTGTACCAAGCGGTGGCGAGGCCTACTTCCGGATCGGTCTGTGACTCGGCTTCTTCGTGACCGGTGACGATGCTCACGCCGTCGAGAATTCCAGAGCTACCCGGGTTGACCGAGTTCTCGCCGCAGTTTCCACCAGCGTCGGTCATGTAAGGGATGTTCGAATAGGAGATTTCGCCGCCGTTGGAAGCGGTGGGGCTGTGGTAGGCGCAGTATTGCGTGCCGAAGCCCGACGAGTTGTGGTTGTGCGGCGTCGCGACCATGTAGTTGGCATTCTTGTTATAGCCGAAATGCGATTCAGCAGAGGCTGCTTCGGCGCGGATCTGGGCATCGGTGGGCGACGACGGTACCGATGACGAGTCGACCCAGGTGCCTTTGAGCTGTCCTGTCGGATTCTTGATCTTTTGATTGACGCCGGCCTTGGTTTGGTAGTACTGCTTGTCGGTGGCCAACCACGTGCTGCCGCCGAGTCCGTTGAAGAGCGCCGTCATGTATGCTTGTTCGCCGGACGGGTCGCTGCCGGAGACGTTGAATCCCCAGAATACGATGTAAATCGCAGGTGTGCGTTCGACCGGGCCACCGAAGTATTGCAGCGTCTGCGGGGCATCCGATGTCGGGCCTTGCGAGTTGCGCGTGCGCATGATGTGCACTTTGCTGAGGTCGATGCCTGCTTGTGACATCGATCCGCCGGTGTGACCGATCGACTGCGTGCCCGAATGTTGTAGCGTCGGCATCGAGCTGCTGTTTCCGCTGCAGGCAGTCATCGCCAAAGCGACGAGTCCTACGGCCGCTACTTTGAGTGTGTGCGACATACTAAGATTGATCCTCCTCACGAGATGAAAACTCGGGTGGTGCGTGGACTTTGGATTCGCGTGAATTACATTTGGGCCAACGCATCCCCTTCGCATATGCGAAACCATATGCTATACGATGTGCAGCAGAATCTTTTCAGCGTTTTTGGAAGAAAAATTATCATGCGGCCGAACAATATGAGACGACCGAATCTTGACAAATAGCTAGAGCGGTTCGTGCGGATCGGATGCTGCGCCAATCGGTAAAGCGCCAGCTTGCATTGGAACCGTGCCGATGGCTGCGCACGTCGGATACTTGATCTCGCCGCCTACTCCACCGGCATCTCCGTAAAACAAATGTTTCTCAGACTTGTTTATGTCCATGCCTATTGGGCCGACGATGCCGTTGCCGATGATGACGCAGAACGTGAAATTCGGAAACGATTGGAATGTGGTCACGGTGAGCAATATCTGATCGACCTGAACCACCGCTTCACTTTGCGCTGAACGCAGCCCGCCGGGAAATACGCTGACCGCGCCGGTCGACGTGAACTTGCCACATACGCCCGCCGGACAACTGCCCGTCCATAAAAGGCCCTGGCCCAAAGTGGCGTCGATGTCGTTGTAGTACAACGTGCCATCCGCTTGCACGGTGAGGAACAGTCCTTCCAGGTCGTGGACCATCGGGTAATTGCCGACGAAGGTTCCGCTTTTCGTCCAAGTCGAGATCGAGCCCGCGGCGCTGCCGTCTTGCTTCAATAGGTTGGACGCGATCACGGTTTTATCGTGGGCCACGGTGACGTCGACCGGATATTGTCCGGTCGGATCGGTATACGTGGTGAAATGCGTCGTTGCGCCTCTGTGGAACACGAGGATGTTGCCGGCGCCCGTATTGGCAACGTAAAGATTGCCGTTGGGCCCGACAAAGAGCCCTTGCGGACTTTGCAACGTCTCGGCGATTTGACCGCAGGCGGCTTGACCCGCGAATTTGCCGGCAAATATCTCGACGACATTGTTGTTGAAGTCGGAGATGTATTCGATGGGACCCGCGGCGGGGCACGTATCGAAACCTTTGAAATGATGGCCGACGGTCGGATGGACGCTGAGCATGCCGAGCGGCCCCACGGCCGCGGGAATGCGGGTCATCGGTGATCGCACGACGCTTTGCTGCACGTACGGTTTCGGCGTGAACGCCGGTCCGCCGGCGCAACCGGAAAGCAGCGTTAGCGTTGCGGCTGCAGTCAGAACGAGTGCCGGGATTGCAGGACGCATTTCAAGACTCCGGTCGATACAGAAGCGGGGCGGACGCCGTAGCGTTCGCCCCGCGTGTCGATGACTGAATCGACGGTTTGTTCCTTTAGTTCGAGGTCGGAGTATCGATCGCGACGCCGATCGGTTCGCCGCCCGACGTGAAGACACTACCCATCAGCGTGCAGCCGTTCCCGGCGCCCGGATTGTAGTGACTCATTTCAAATGCCTGGCCCTGGCCGGCATCTGCGTAGAAGAGGTGGTGTTGCGAGTGATTGATGTCGATGGTGACCGGGTCGACTGCGCCTTCGGTGCATACGCCGACGGGGGTGGCGAAGTTCGGAGACGTGTAGGAGCTCACGGTTCCGCCGCCGGAGGCGCTTTGATCGTCTAGGTCAACGTTCTCGCTGTTAGACGAACGGATGCCGCCGGGGAAGAGAAGCGACGCAGCGGTGTCGGCGAACGCGCCGCAGACGCCGGCCACGCAGCTGCCTTGCGACATGACTGCAGAGGCGAAGCCTGAGCTAAAGCCGTCGTAGTACGTCGTGCCGTCCTTTTGGATGGTCACGAAAAAGGTTTCGGTGCCATCCGAGTTCAGATAGTTGTTGATCACGGCTCCGGTGTGCTTGTTCCATGTCGAGAGCCCGCCCACGCCGGCGTTGCTGATGATGTTAGAAGCGATGACGACGTTGTCGTTGGAGACCGTCACGCCGGCCGGGTAATTACCGCCGTTGCTTGGATCCGAGTAGGTTATGAACGGGGTCGTTGCGCCTCTCTTGAACGCCAAAACATTGCCCCCGCCATTAGGGTTTCCTGCGGTATTGGCAACGTAGAGGTTATCGTCATGGACCGTGATGCCTTGCGGCTCGACGAATCCGGTGAGGATTCCGCACGCTGATTGGCCGGCCAGATTGCCGGCGAAGATGTTGACGGTGTTGTCGGCTGCATCGGAGACGTACACAAGTATGCCGGTGGCCGGGCACGCATTGTAGCTCGCGCCATGGTAACCGGGTCGCGCGACGTGACCGATTCTTAGCATTCCGACCGGATTCAGAACGGAAGTGCTTCTACCGTTCACGCTGTGCACGTGACTTTGTGTGGATGAGGTCATCTTCGGCGCGAGCGCCGAGCCGCTTGAGCAGCCGGCGAGCAATACGAGTGCTCCCGCTGCGCTCAGCGCTTGGATTGTGGTAGGAAAACGCATCTGGGTTTCCTCCTCAACGATTAAGGGGGCGCACTCCGGGAAGATCGGAGAAAATCACCGTACTTTTTGCAAGCGGTAGCTTGCAAACAAAGCAGAACAGCAGCCTTCCCGAACGAGGGAGGTACGCTTGGTCCACTCTGCGTTTCGGGTCCGGCGGAATCCTCCGGGAAAAAAACCGCCGGGAAGAACTTAGAACTTTCTTCCCATATGACAAGCGAAAATGAAGAGGCGGCCATCAAAGCGCTCGCTTAGTCGATTTGACGATCGACAGTGTAAACGATTAGATTAGTTGATCGACGAGGGGCAAGCGATGCTTGCCCTAGTACAAAAAAACGAATGGGCAAGCGATGCTTGCCCTAGTACGTAAGAACGACGGGGCAAGCGATGTTTGCCCTAGTACGAAACGACGGGGCAAGCGATGCTTGCCCTCCTACAGAGAACGAGTAAACGAAAAGGCGGGCGCCGAAGCGCCCGCCCTTTTTGTCGATTTACGAATCGACGGTTGCTGGATTACTGCAGGTTCTCTGCACGATCGACGGCGACGCCGATCGGGAGACCGCTGGTGTTGCCAGCAATCGAACCCTTCGGAGCGCAAGCGCCCGTCGTGTTCGTGTACTTGAGCTCGGTCAGTTGGTCGAGGCCAGCGTCCGCGAGGAACATGTGGTGTTGCGAGTGGTTGACGTCGAAGCTGACGTCGTCAGTACCGGCGTGGTTGCAGACGCCGCCGCTGCCGAAGGCCGGCGGTTCGAACGTGGTCACTGGGCCGGTAGTGCTGCCGTTGCCCTGGTCATCCAGAGCGAGGTCTTCGCCGTCTTCCGAACGAACGCCGCCGGGGAACGTGAACGTTGCGCCGGTGTTGCTGTTTGAGTTGCAGCTGCCAGCGGTGCAGGTTTGCTTGAACAGCCCGGTGGGATCGTCATAGTACATGGTGCCGTTGTTTTGGATTGTCAGGAAGAACGTTTCGTTACCGTCGGGATTCTGCATGTTGCCGATCAATGCGCCGGAGTTCTTGTTCCACGCGGAGATCGAACCTTCGCAGCTGCCACCGAAGATGTTTGATGCGTACACGATGTTGTCGCTCGAGACCGTGACGTCAACGGTGAACTGGCCGCTGCAGCTCGGATCCGTGTAGGTTATGAACGGCGTCGTCGCGCCTCTGTGAAAGGCCAAGACGTCGAGGCCGCCGGTGTTGGCAACGTAGAGGTTGCCGGCCTTGACGATCATGCCTTGGGGATTCGCCAATCCTGTGAGCTGTCCGCAAAGAACGAGCGGCGACGTGTTTCCGCCTTTGTAGATGTTGACGACGCCAAGGTTGAAGTCGGACATGTAGATCAGGGTGCCGGCGGCCGGACAGGCATTGAAGCCAACCTTGTTGTTCGGGTGGGTCCCAAACTGTTGCACTTTCAAGAGGGTACTCGGGGATACCGCTGCCGGGATGCGGCCGCTGTTCATCACGCTGTGATGGCCTTGCAGCGCGGAGCCTATCGGCGCGATCGCCGAGCCGCTGGAGCAACCAGCAAGCAGCGCTAATGCTGCCGCTGCGCTCAGCGCTTGGATTGGGGTGGGAATACGCATTTGGATTTCTCTCCTCGACTTTAAGTGAGTCACTAAAGTAGCGCCCTGGATAACCGCTTTATCGAGAAATCGCCATTGTTTTGCGAGCATCGTTGTAAATGCTTGCGGACGATGGCTGAGAAGCAACCTTCCCGAACGGTGAGGTACGCTTGGGCCTGGGTGCGCGTCGGCGGCTACGTAATCCTCCGAGAATAATGCTGCCCGAGTATATTTAGAACTTTATGCTTACCGCCGTGGAATACTACGTGCTAGACAGGTACTTTTGTCTCAATGAGGCATATGGCTCCCCAGCGAACGCGGTTTCAAATTCCGGGAAATGGAGTGCGCTGTGTCACAGTTTCTCGCTTTTGCCGTATCAGTTTTCGTCGCGTTCAGCCTAGCGAATGGATTTGGCTCAGGTTCGTCCCATCAGGTGCGACTTTTCATGCACCCCCCGCCCGCGGACGCAGATCCGGCAGGCGTAAGTGGCGGCGGTCCAGTGGGCAGCACGGTCGTTCACCCCACGCCGACCTCGCCTCCGCGACACGGCGCGGGATCGTAATAACAATGATCATCATCGCGCGCGTTAGCATTTACTCATGACAGGCAAACATCAAGCTCACCGTCTCGAACCGGATGCTAGACCCGATAGCATCACGGCTGCTATTCGGTTGTGGGCTGACGGCGATTTCGCCGCGTGTTTGCGCGAACTCGACGATATCGCATTCGACGCGCAGACTTCAGAGAGCGTGCTCGTCCGCGCGCGCGCGTTGCTGCGGCTCGATCGAATCGAAGCAGCAGAGACATGGCTGCACCTCACCGCATCGAAACACGCCACACACGACGCGCGCGCCACGTACCTCATGCTCGCAGGAAGCGCGGCCTCGCGCCTGAGCAAACCTGCGCTCGCACACGAATTGTTCGATGAAGCCGAACGGCTGCGCCCGCACAAAAGCGTTTGCGCGGAATTGGCATACTATCGCGCGCTCGAGCATTGGCAAGACGGCCGCAGCGACGAAGCGCGCGCGGTACTCGCACCGGCGCTGGATCCGGCCGAAGACATCATCTACGCACGCGCGCTGTCGCTCGTCGGTTGGACCTACGTGGCCGAGCAGCGTTATGCCGACGGCGCAAAAACATTCGGCGAGTCGCTCACCGTCCTGCGTCATTGCCGGAACAAAGACGCGCACCTCCACGCCACGCTCTTGCACGCATCCGCCATCGGCGTCGCCGAACTTGCGGCGGGCGATGCGCAGCGGCTTGCGGGCGAAGTCGAAGAGTTTCCGTGGACGACGGGCGAGCTTGAAGAACATTTTCAAACGCTTCGCCACATCGGATTGGCGTTCGCCCGCCGCGGTCAAGCGGAGCCCGCGTTCCTCCACTTCGTGCGCGCCGCCGATCTGGCGCCGCGCAGCGCGTGGGCCGTGCTCGCGTTCGCCGATTGCGCGGCAGCGGCGTCCACCATGGGCGAGCCGCACGGCGCGCGCGCGTTTCTCCAGTTCGCGTGCGCCTCAGCCGAGCACGTCAATTGGAATCTTGTGGAAGGCGAATCGCGTCTCGCACTATTGCAGTTGGCGCTCGCGCTTGCACGTTCGGGCAATGGGAGCCGGGCGCGACGCTTCGTGTTGCAGTTCGGCGAGAGCGCGAAATTCCGCGGCCTTAGCGCGTTGCGGGGAGATCCCCGCGCCGGCATCTACCGCAGGCATGTCGAAGCCGTTGTGGCGGGTGCGATGGGTGAGGCCGGCGCGGCAGATGCGCTTGCGAGCGTCAAGACCGACTGGGAATCCATCGGCTACGAATGGCGCGCGATGGAAGTCGAGCACGATCTTAAGACCATCGCGAAATTGACCACTGGCGAAGAGCCCGCTCTCCAAGCGCCGGTACTTCCGCAGCGCGGCCACGATCCACTCATGACCGACGAACAGCGGCGCCTCATGCGCCTCGTGCTGGAGGGCCGGTCGCGCAAAGAAATCGCCACGCATCTGAAACTCAGCATCAACACGGTGCGCAACTATCTTAGTGTGCTCTATCGGCTCTTCGGAGTTTCTACTCGCTCCGAGCTTATCGTGCGCTGCATAAAGGACGAGCGCGTCCTCGAGTCCATCGCCCGCTGAGGCGTTTTCCCCGGTAACCGCAGCATGTTCTCCGCCGACGCCAAGGATGAGATCGCGCGCGCGCGCTTCGAGCGCGAGTGCTGTCCTGCGGTGTTCTTGCGCTCGCTCGCCGGCTTTTCGGCCAGAATCGGGGCCGCGTCCCATGGACGACATCCCGTACTAGGGCAAGCATCGCTTGCCCATGGGAAATTGCCCGTACTAGGGCAAGCATCGCTTGCCCATGGGAAATCGCCCGTACTAGGGCAAGCATCGCTTGCCCATCGGTCGCTCATCGTCCGCACCGAGCGCGGCGCGATCGCGCGCGCGGCGCTCAAGGCGGCGAAAACCGTGGGGATCATCGCGCACGCGACGCACGTGGCCGGCACGCGCTTTCACGACGGCAACATCGTCACCGTGACTTGCGATGCGCCGCTCTCCACGCGATTGAATCCGCCCGCCCGCAGTTGCTGCCGTCGCGCGTGGCTTCGCGGCGCGTTCTTGGCGTGCGGATCGGTATCGGATCCGGCGCGCGGCTATCACCTCGAGTTGTACTGCCGCGACGACGCCGCAGCGCGCGCGCTCACGCAAGGGTTGACCGACTTACGCATCGATGCGGGCATAACGCGGCGCCGTCACCGCGCGCTCGTGTACGTCAAGGGCGTGCAGGCCGTGGCCGACTTGCTCGCACAAATGGGCGCGACGAATGCCGTTCTGATCCTCGACGATCTGCGCGCGCGGCGCGAGACGAAAAATGTCATCCGGCGCGCCGTGAACGCCGAGACCGCGAATGCGGCGCGGGCCGGCGCCGCGAGCGCGCGTCAGCGCGAAGCAGCCGTCGCGCTTTTGGGAAAAGCAGGATTGAAGATGCTCACGCCGCCGATTCGCGAAGCGGCGCGGCTGCGCGTAGCGCATCCCGATCTCACGCTTGCGGAACTAGCCAAGCGGACGAAGCCGGCCGTGACAAAAGCCACGATGGGCTATCGTCTGCGCGCGCTGGAACGCCTTGCCGGCAGCGGCAAGCGGAGTATGCGCAAGTAATAGAAGGACGTTCTCGCCGACTAAAGTCGGCGAGGCTACGGCTGAGGTCGCGGGTTGTTGCAGGTTCGGGCGTGGCCGCGCGGGTAAAATCGAGGAGACGCACGCTTCGCACCTTTTGGAGGTTCGCACACGTGGCTTTCCGCATCGCCATCAACGGCTTTGGCCGCATCGGCCGCCAGGCTTTCCGCGCCATCATGGAACGGCAAAAAGACATCGAAGTGGTGGCCGTCAACGATCTCGGGGACGCCAAGACCGCGACACACCTCTTCAAATACGATTCCACCTACGGTAGGTATCCCGGAACCGTCACGCACACAGCAGACTCGTTCACGGTGGACGGCACCACGATCAAGCTCGTGCAGGAGCGCGATCCGGCAAAGCTGCCGTGGAAAGCGCTCGGCGTGGACCTCGTCATCGAGTCCACCGGCTTCTTCACCGATGCGACAAAAGCCAAAGCGCATATCGACGCCGGCGCAAAACGCGTGATCATCTCCGCCCCTGCAAAGAACGAAGACATCACAATCGTGCTTGGTGTGAACGACGACAAGTTCGACCCCGCCAAGCACTTCATCATCTCAAACGCGTCGTGCACCACCAACGGTTTGGCGCCGCCCACCAAAGTGCTGCTCGATGAGCTGGGCATCGTCAAAGGCACGATGACCACCATCCACTCGTACACAAACGACCAGCGCCTGCTCGACTTTCCGCACGAGGACTTGCGTCGCGCGCGCGCGGCGGCTCTGAACATCATCCCCACCACCACCGGCGCGGCCAAGGCCATCTATCTCGTGATTCCCGAGATGAAGGGCAAGCTCGACGGCTTCTCGCTGCGCGTGCCGTCGCCCACCGTCTCCGTCATCGATCTCGTGGTGGAGACCGAGAAGTCCACCACCAAGGACGACGTCAACGCGATGATGCGCAAGTGGTCGGAAACCCCGCGCATGAACGGCATCCTCGGCGTCACCGACGAGCCGCTCGTCTCGACCGACTTCCGCGGCGACTCTCGCTCGTCCATCGTCGACATGCTCTCCACCCTGGTCGTCGGCGGCAATCTCGTGAAAGTGATCGCCTGGTACGACAACGAGTGGGGCTACTCGTGTCGCTTGGCCGATCTCGCGGCATTTGTTTTGAAGAAATCCGCGTGAGCTGAAGTGAGCGAACGTCGCTTAGCGGACGCCGATGTGCGCGGCAAACGCGTGCTGGTCCGCGAAGATCTCAATGTTCCGCTGGACGGCGGCCACATCACCGATGACACGCGCATCCTTGCAGCCGCGCCCACGCTGCGCGGTTTGAGCGACCGCGGGGCCAAGGTGATCGTGCTGTCGCACCTCGGCCGGCCCGACGGCAAGGTCGTCGAGGGGTTGAGCCTCGCGCCCGTTGCCTCTCGTCTCGGCGACATCTTGGACTTGCGGGTGAAGCTCGCCACGGATTGTGTCGGCCCAGCGGCCGAATCGGCCATCGACGCGATGAACGACGGCGACGTGCTGATGCTCGAAAACGTGCGCTTTCATAAGGAAGAGGAAGCAAACGATCCGGGCTTTGCCAAGCAGCTTGCGGCGCTCGGCGACCTGTACGTGAACGACGCGTTCGGCACCGCGCACCGGGCGCACGCGTCCACGGCGGGCATCGCGGCCTACATTCCATCGTACATGGGTCCGCTCATGGCCCGCGAACTCGACGTGCTCGATTCCATCCTCGCCGATCCGCACCGGCCGTTCGTCGCCGTTCTCGGCGGGGCCAAGGTGGCCGACAAGATCGCGGTGATCGAGCGGCTGCTGGAACTGTGCGATCAGATCGTCGTCGGCGGCGGAATGGCGAACACGCTGTTGGCCGCCGAGGGCATCGACGTTGGCAAATCGTTGCGCGATGCCGACCTCGGTCCCGCCGGCGCGGTGCTCGCGAAGCTCAAGACCGGACATGTGAAGGCGCATCTGCATTTGCCGAGCGACGCCGTCGTCGCGGTAGAACTGAAGGAAGGCGTCGACACGCATTTCGCCGAGGTGAGCAAGGTCGCGCCCGACGAGATGATCCTCGACATCGGTCCGACGACCGCGGAGCACTATCGCGGCATCATCTTGCACGCGAAAACGGTGCTGTGGAACGGCCCCATGGGCGTCTTCGAAAACGATGCGTTCGCAGCCGGGACCGAAGCCGTCGGTCAGGCGATCGTGGACTCGGGAGCCATGTCGGTGGTGGGCGGCGGCGATTCTGCCGCGGCGGCGCATCAACTCGGGTTCGCGGCGAAGATGACGCACATCTCCACGGGCGGCGGCGCCACACTAGAATATATCGAAGGACGCGACTTGCCGGGCGTCACGGCGCTGCGCAACTCCGCGCAGTAGTGAGCGCGCGCCGGCCGCTCTTCGCGGCCAACTGGAAGATGTACAAGACGCCGTCGCAGGCGCGCGACTACCTACACGCGTTCGCGCCGGCGGCCGCGACTCTTAGCCAGCGCGCGGACATCGTGTTGTGCGTGCCGTTCATCGACCTCGAAGCAGTGGCCGACGCGTTGGCGGGCAGCCCGGTGGCGTTCGGCGCGCAGGATTGCTACTGGCAGGCAGAGGGCGCGTTCACCGGCGAGATCAGCGCTGCCATGCTCAAGGCGATGCGCTGCGGCTATTGCATCGTCGGACATTCGGAACGGCGCCAGCATTTCGGCGAGACCGACGAGACGGTCGCCAAGAAAGTTTCGGCGTTGCTCGCGGTCGGGGTCACGCCGATCGTCTGCGTCGGCGAATCGCTCGACGAACACAAAGCCGGCCTCACCTTACAGCGCGTCATGCAGCAAGTGAACGATGGGCTGGGGCATCTCGAAGACGATGAGCGCGCGGCGCTCGTGGTGGCGTACGAACCGATCTGGGCCATAGGAACGGGCATGACCGATTCACCGGACAACGCCAACCGCACGATTTCACTCATCCGGCAATCCGCCGGCGGCCTCGCTGACGCGCGCGTGGTGTACGGCGGATCTATGAAGGCCGACAACGCGACGCTTTGTTGCGCGCAGCCCGACATCGATGGCGGATTGATCGGCTCCGCCAGCCTCGACCCTGCCGGATTCCTCACCCTCATCAGCAACGGCCTGGGCAATGCCTGACAAGGTATTAGGGCAAACCGTACTAGGGCAAGCATCGCTTGCCCATCCCGCGCAAGCCCCCGTACTAGGGCAAGCATCGCTTGCCCATCCAAAATCCGATCCCGTACTAGGGCAAGCATCGCTTGCCCATCCCCACGTCGTCCTTTGCATACTCGACGGCTTCGGCTGCTCCAAGGAACTGCGCGGCAACGCGATCGCCGCCGCCGGCATGCCTCGCTGGCACGCCCTCGCCAAAAATAATCCCTACACGGAAATCCGCGCCGCCGAAGAGAGCGTCGGGTTGCCGGTGGCGCAGCAGGGCAACAGCGAAGTCGGCCATTTGAATCTCGGCGCCGGCCGTGTGGTGCTGCAGACCACAACGCGGATCGACGATGCCATCAATCGCGGTGTCTTTGCGAGCAACCCTGCACTCCAGCAATGCTTCGCGCATGTCAAGCGGACCGGCGGCGTGCTGCACTTGCTCGGCTTGGTCTCGCCCGGCGGCGTGCACTCGTCGATGAGACACCTCTTCGCGCTCATGGACGCCGCAAAAGAGGCGCGTGTGCCGGTGCGGATCGCGGCATTTTTAGACGGCCGCGACACGCCACCCCGAAGCGCCGGACCGTATCTCGCGGAAGTCGAAGCGAAATGCCGCGAAAATGGCAATGCCGCCATCTCGATGATCTGCGGGCGCTTCTATGCGATGGATCGCGACAAGCGCTGGGACCGCACCGAAAAAGCGTACGATGCGCTCGTGCGCGGCAAAGGTCTGACGGCAGATTCGGCGGCAGCCGGATTGGAAGCCGCCTACGCGCGCGGCGAGGACGACGAGTTCGTGCTACCTACAATGATTGGCAACCCAATCGTGGACGGCGATGCATGCCTCTTCTTCAACTTCCGTCCGGATCGTGCGCGGCAACTCACGCGCGCCTTCTCCGATCCGAGCTTCACAGAATTCCCCGTCGAACATTTCTCCGATTTCGTCTTCGCGATCATGACGCTGTACGATGCCACGTTCACCAATCCGGTCATGTTCGGCAAAATTCTGGAGCATCGCACGCTCGGCGAGATCGTAGCAGATGCCGGGCTCGCGCAACTCCGTCTGGCGGAGACGGAAAAATACGCGCACGTCACGTATTTCTTTAGCGGCGGCCGCGAGCAGCCGTTCCCAGGCGAAGAGCGCGTGCTCATTCCTTCCGCACGCGATGTCGGCACGTACGACAAGAAACCGGAAATGCGCGCGAGAGAAATAACAGAAGCCGCGCTCTCGGCGGTCAAGTCCGGCAAATTCGCGCTGATCGTGATGAACTACGCGAACCCCGATATGGTGGGCCACACTGGCAAATGGGGACCGATCATCGAGTCACTGCACGTCGTGGACAACTGCTTGGGACAACTCGAAGATGCGGTGCGCGCGGCCGGCGCCATCTTGATCGTGACCGCAGACCACGGCAACGCCGAAGAAAAGATCGACCTCGCGACCGGCACGGAATTGACCGCCCACACCATCAACCCGGTGCCGTTCGTAGTTGTCGGCGCGAAGGGTGTGACCAAACTCAAGTCCGGCGGCGCGCTTTGCGACGTGGCGCCGACGATCTTGGCGTTGATGGACCTGGCGCAACCGCCCGAGATGACCTGCCACTCGCTGCTTAGCTGAGCTCGCTAGGGGCTGAGCTCGTACACATAGCCGTGCCCTCACGGGCCGCCGGCGGCGACGCCACAGAGATTGCCGGCCGCATCTCGAATGAGGCTGCTCGCCGGGCTCGCGGGGTCACCGAGAGCAAAAGAGTGCGCGCGGTAAAGAATCCACCATGTATACCATCGCACCGAAGACCTCGCGTTTGGCCGTCCGGCCTAAATTAGCCCGCTTGTCCTAACCATGGCGTCCCGCGTCAGGGACCTTTTACTCGACGCTGCGCGCACGGAGTTTGGACGGCGATATGTTAAGCTCTCCGCTTCGCGGCCGTTGCGGATTTCGCCCGGGGGCGCGTTCGTTTTTGGCCCGTTAATTTATAGAGGAGAGAATTAATGCATATTACATCCTTACGTCCGGCGTTGACGACGGCGGCAATTGTCGCTTCGGCCGGGATTCTGGCGGGTGGACTCGCCCTTCGGCCGGCTTTTGCGGTTGGCGGCTCCGCTATTGTGGGTCCGTTCACCGTCACTCACTGCACTCAATCGGCGCCGTGTAAAGCCTACAGCAACGCCGGCACGGGTCCGGGTCTGCGCGGTATCAATACAAGTTCATCATCCGCTGGTTCGGGCCTGATCGGAACGGCGACCTTGAACGGCACGGGAGTAACGGGTCAGGGGAGCACGGGCCCCGGCGTGATTGGAACGTCTGCAAACGGCCTCGGCGTCGTCGGGGCTTCGACGTCGTCCATTGGTGTCTTGGGAAACTCGACTTCCCTCATTGGCGTCGAGGGTATATCCACCTCAAGCAACACGTCGAACGCCGGCGTCCAAGGAGAAAATAACTCCTCCACGATTGCCGTCCGCGCGAACGGTTTCGGCGGTCCGCTCTTTGTCGGGAACGGCTCCGGGGGCCTCGACGTTTTCACCGTCGATAACGGCGGCAACGTCGGCGTTGCGGGCAGTGAGACGGTTGTAGGAAATTCGGATGTAGACGCTTTGGACGCGGGCGGTATCGCTCCGAGCCGCGGCGTTGTCGGAGCTGGAAGCGTGGCTGGTATTGCCGGATTCGGCGAAGGGACGTTTGGAGCCGGCGTCGTCGGCTTCGGCAACGCGACCGATGCTGCCGCTCTTGTCGTTCAGGATCTCGCGGGCACAGGCGTCCTCGTCAACGGATTCGATAGCGGAAGCAACCTCAAATTTCAGGTCCAGGATAATGGAACTGTGTTCGCACACAGCTTCGTCAATGCGTTTGACACGGCCGGGCAAAAAGTTACCACCTACGCGACTATGTCGAGCACACCGAATGTTGAAGACTTTGGCGAAGCGCAGTTGACCGCTGGCCAGACCTACGTAAGCATCAAGCGCGCATTTGCCAGCGCGATCGATTCGCGGTATACGTACATGGTATTCATCACGCCGGAAGGCGACACGCGCGGCCTCTACGTTACGCAAAAAACGCCCGCCGGCTTTATCGTGCGGGAAAGTCAGGGCGGACGCTCGGAGGCGGCTTTTAGCTACCGCATCGTAGCGCAGCCGTTCAGGTCGACGACAGCCTCTATGATTCCCGGACGCGCGCCGTCGCACCAACTGCCACATCTGGCCACGCTACACCACGTTCCGAAATCAAAACAATAGGGATCATCGTTCCGGCCGACCATAAAGGTCGGCGCCACGAAGCGTCGCCGCAAGCCGGCGACGCTATGATGGCGTCGTGGACCAATGTCGTCGGCGACAACGAGGAGGATCCGCCCGATCCGCAGCCCATCAGAGTCAGCGCGATTGTGACGAACACGACGAGATTCTTCATTCTATGTGCTCCTTGAATGGATTCCTTGAACGTTAGAGTGGATCACCGGCGGCGTGGTGCAGCCCGGCGACTGCGAGATCGAGGCGAGCCTGTGCCGTCAACGTGGTCTCGCGGGCGGACGCGAGCACTGAAAGCGCGTCAAGCGTCTCCAACTCTATCCCTTTGCCCGCGCGCTCGCGCAGACGAGCGACGCGCAGGTTCTCCTGGGCTGATGTGAGCGCGAGTTCGGCCGTCCCGAGGTTGATCCGCGCGGCTTGCAGCGCGCGCCACGCGTTCGCAACGTCGCCTCGCGCCGTCAGCGATGCACGCTCGTAGCCGACTTGCGCCTTGTCGAATGCGGCGGTCGATTCCGCGACCTGCGCCGACCGAAGGCCTTGATACGAGCCGAGAATGTGAGCGACGCTCACGACCCCACAGACCGCTTGTCGCAGCTAGGCGATCAAGCGCGCGCAGAAAAAGGCGACTGCAGCCGCTATCCCGCCTATTAGCGTTGTTTGGAGCGCTGAGCGCGCCCAGGAAACACCGGTGAAATTACCTTTCACCGCACCGAAGATAAATAACGCCACCATGGTCACTCCGATTGAATACGGAAGCGCATGGCCGGCATCGGCAAATGCGACGTATGGCGCGAGCGGAAGAACGCCGCCCACGACATAGGAGCCGCCGATGCGCAGTGCACTCATCGGAGCTTCCATGGCGTTGGGCTTCTCAAGACCTAGCTCGAATCGCATCATGAACTCGATCCATCGCTCTTTGTCCGAGGTGATAGCGGTCGTTACCACCCTCAGTGCGTCACCCTGCACGCCATACGAGCGTATGATCGCTTCTATCTCTGCTCGTTCCTCATCCGGAACATCGTCTATTTCTTTGGCTTCGCGCCTGCGTTCGCTCGCATAATGTTCGACGTCGGAGCGCGCCGCAAGATATCCACCGAGCCCCATCGCGATGCCGCCCGCCGCAAGCTCTGCGACGCCGGCCGTGAGGACGATGTGCGACGCCGCGATCGCTCCGCTTATACCGGCCGCGAGAGCGAACGGTACGGTGAGCCCGTCGGACATGCCGATGACGATATCGCGCACCGTACTCGAAGCAGTGAAATGCTCCTCGATATGCGCTCGTCTGGGAATAGGCTGTCTCTTCATTATTATTGCGTGACGGTTTATGGGCGAGCGATGCTCGCCCTCCTACAAACCACGGAGGTAGACAAAAAAAATACGCCGCGAACTTTCGTTTGCGGCGTAAACGCGAGGATCAACTGTGTCTAGTTTTGGAAATCGGTTAGATCTTCAAGCCGCCGATTTCGTCTTGACCCGTGGTGCCAGACCGCGTGTCCGTCCACGAGCCGAACAGTGTGTTTCCTCTCCAGATGTCTCCCGTGTAGTCGCCCATGAATCCGCTGCCAAATCCGTCGTTGAACGGATTAGACGAGACGGTGGAGAGGCGCGCTCCCGCGGCGAACGAGACGCCGCCGTTGGCAGAAGTTGAGGCGAAGGCATCGTAGTTGATGTTTGAAGGATCGAGACGCCGGTCGAGCCACGTCGCGCCCACCGTGCCAGTCGAGCTTGTCGTGAGCCAGGGGAAGAACTCATCGTTCGGGGCTCCGGGCGCCACTCGCACGGGAGTGCTCCATGACGAGCCGCCGGACCCTGAGTGTGAGACGTAGACGATCAATCTCGTTCCGTTCCACTTGTACATGATGGTATACAGCCGGTTGGCAAAGTTCCCGCTCGAACGGTCGACGTCGACGGCTGGAACGTTGCTGACCCGCTCGCTCGTGTTGGGCAGGCAGCCGTAGAACGCTCCGCAGGAGTCCGGAGCGAGAGGAGCTTTTGCAATGAGGACCGGCGCCGACCAAGAAACGCCGCCATTTGTGGACTTCGCGAACATGATCATGGATGTGGTTCCGCCGCAGTCCCCGGTTGGGCCGGTGGCCGAGCAACGCATCCAGGTGACGTAGACGGTGCCGTCTTTTCCAATCGCGAGGTCGCTGAATTGGTCGACGACGGGATACACAGCGCTGTCGACCTTGACGTTGTGCCAGGTGCTACCGTGGTCCGTGGAGTGGCCCACGGCGATGATCGAGTTCGAAGACGGATCGAATTCCGTTGTCGAGATGTAGATGTCGTCTTTTCCTGGGCTCGTCGGCGTGTCGTCGATCTGCGTCCAGGGTTTGTCGACGAAAGTCCACGGAGAGATTCCAACGACCGCTTGCGCGGGCGCCGACCATGTCGTTCCATTGTTTGTCGACTTTTCGAACGCAATCACACTCCCAGACCCGATGGCGTCGATGGCGGTGATATAGGCGACGTGGTTCGTGTCATAACCCACGCCGGGATCGCCGTCGCCGCTGGCGCCGGAAAGCACGTTCATGCAGGTGTGGTTCCAGGTCGATCCGCCGTTGCTCGATGCATAGAAGCCTTCCACGGCTGAACAGTTGTAATCGTTGGCTCCGGAAAGCAAATGCATCGAGTTGTTCGGGTCTACGGTGATGGGTGTTTCGTTGGCGGGACTGCCACCGTTAGACGCTTGGACGTTGGGCGTCGTGCACGGCACGGGCGAACAATTTAAGTTGTCGGGAGACACTTGGGGCCGAATCGCATATGGAATCCGCAATTTTCCCGCACGAATGGCCTGCGCGATCAAAACGCTGCCGGATACCGGGCTGCGCATGTTGATCCTTGGAGCGTAGTTGACGTATCTGGCGTAGTTCGAGGTGCCCGCGATCTGTTGCAATGCGGTGGTCATCTGGAAGTCGTTGGCCGGCGCGGCTTGAAACTGCATCAAGCCCGTCAATGCCAAGGCGGCAATGATCATGTTGATTTCCTTCTGATCTCATAGCGAGGTGCTTGCTTCTCGGCATCCAGATTCTTCTAGAGCACCTCGAAACACTTTCCGGGCGGCCATCAAGTTTTGCCTGTCCCGGCTCAGGGGGTCTGGGGCGGGCGCGTTACCGGGATTTCCGAAGTTGGCAATCGCGACTGCCGACGAAATCCGGAGAGCTACGCCGGAAAACAATCGCGACTGTTTTTCATTCGCCGGGCCTGCTGGACGATTCAATACCAAATGCATACGTATGCAACGAAGCTAGGAACCGGCGACGTCAAGGCCAATTAGAAACGCCTGCTGCCTGCAGGTGCCACGATATGGAGCCACATCGATGCAAGAGCAAGACAACCCGGTCGGACAGATCATAGACGTGCTCGAGAGATAATAGCGCCAAGGGCCGGGGGCTTGCCTCATCCAATCTAACGCCCGTGAACCACCTTCGGACCGCCATGGCTGTCCTGTCGCTGGTCGTCGCAGGTTTCTGCTCCGCCGGTCTTAGTCACGTTTTGGTCTGGTCGCTCAGCGCCTTGGGCGCGATCGACGGGCCTTATCTCGCATACCGGCACGATGCGATGTTCGCCGCTGTCCTGACCGCCGCCGTCGCCGGCGGGATCATCGGAGTCGTCGCACTCGCCTGCGCTTTCACATCCGGCGTGCGCGGCAGCGAGGCGTGGCTCGCCGCTCTGCACCGCACGATCACCGCTATTGGTCCTCGGCGAGCTTTCGCCGTGGTCGCCAGCGTGCAGCTCGGCGCGATCATCGCTCTCGAAGCCGCCGAGCAAATCCTCCAATTCGGGCACTCGCTTGGGCCGGCGGCAGCACTAGGCGCGCCGCTCTTCGTTGGAATTCCGATCCACGCACTTTGCGCGCTGGCCATCGTTTGGCTGCTCTTCGCCGTCGCGCACGCGGTCGTTCGGGCAGAGTCGCGGATCCGCGGCCTGCTCTTGCCGACAGTCCGGCGACGCTCGCGCCCATCGCCCGCGGCCACGACGCTGCAACATTATCGCGCTTCAGGCTCGGCCGTCCGCCCTGCCCCGCTCGCACTTCGCTTCGCCAACCGGCCTCCACCGTCGATCGCAGCGTAAGCGGCCTGCCGCTTACGCTTATCGCGGACATTGCGTTTGATGTCGTGCTGAAACTGCCGACACGGACGCTATCTCGTGCATGATTTGGTGGAGAAGCGAAGTAGATGGTTAGGTTTTTGGAGGATCGGGGCGTCCGCATCGTTGGCGTCCTGTTCACATTGATGACGAGCATTTCGGCGTGTGTATGGGCGGTGGGATTCATGAAGCCGGAGCCTGCGCAGGCCATTCCGATGTTCGCGATCCGGACGGGTGCGTCGTGCGATCTATGTCATTCCACTTTTCCCGGCATGACGAACTACGGCATGATGGTCATGATGTCGAACTTCTCGATGCTGCCGCACGATGCGGCGCACAGCCCCGGCTTCACATCGCTGGTCTTCGCCGAAGAGTTCGATTCGCTGCCCGATGACGGCGTGCCGAAGCTCCACACCGATAATCTCGGCTTCTTATCGGGCGGCTTTGTAGGAAAAGATTTCACGTACTACGTCGAGCAGCACGTCGTCGACGGGGGCTTCATCGGCGGCACCGATCAGATGTGGATGGCGTACAATAATCTTTTCGGGGGCACCGGTTCGCTGCAGTTCGGCAAGTTCCACACGCCGTTCCCCTTCATGCCCGCGCACCGCATCACGCTATCCCCGTACGAAACCACGAGCAACACGGTGGGCGAGAACGACTTCAACGAGGACGACAGCCACTGGGGCGTCACGATGTCGAACATGCAAGGCACGCTCATGTACGGCCTCAGCGTCTTGGGCGGCAACGATCTCATCGGCAAGGGCGCATTCCAACTCACCGGCGATCACGATCACAGCGTCGACTTCAACTTGATGACCATGAGCGATGCGCCGCTGAATTACGGTCTTGGCCTGGTTCGCGGATTTTCTCCGCTGGCCGAAGGCGGCTTCGACCCGTTCAGCCGCGAGGCGTTATATCTGCAGTACCGGCCAAGCGGATTCCAAGGGCTGCAGTTCCAGGCTGTGGGTCAACTCGGTTACGATGAAAATCCCACGGGGATCGGTGTCGCCACACGCACGCGCGGCGGATTCCTCGAAGCGCAATATGAGTTGCCGCACAAGAACTTCATGGTGCTTCGCTGGGATACGCAAAATGGAGACGCGCCCGAAGCCGGCGCCACGCTCGACCTCATCCATCAGATCGAACCGAACACGAAGTTCACCATCGAGGGGCGCAAGTCGACCGCCGGCACCACGATGGGCATGGCGCTCGAATGGGCCGGCCCGTGGAGCAAGTCGCGTATCATCGCCACTCCGCACTTGGGCACGATGGCCGGCATGAACATGAGCGGCATGAGTGGGATGAGCGGCATGAGCATGGGCGGCGGAATGTCGCCGCTGGCTCATACGCTTGCGAACGGCGATGCGACCCGCGGCGCACTCTCGTTCACTGCGCATTCGTGCATGCAGTGTCACGGCGCCGGCGGTGCGGGCGGCGGCATCGGTCCGCGGCTCATCGGCGTGGCGACGTCGCTCCAGCCCGAGCAGATCTACGACTACGTCAAGCATCCGCGTGCGCCGATGCCTGACTTCAAACTCGGCGACGATGAGATCGCGGACCTTGTCGCGTATGTGGATTCGCTGACGCCGGGGCACGCGGTCGCCGCCGATATCGCCAAAGAACACCCGGCCGGCGGAATGGCAGGGATGTCGATGGGAATGGCGCCGCCGATGCGCCAACCCGATCAAACGCCGGTGAACGCAGGAACGCACGGCTACTTCCCAGGTGTGGAGGCCGGCGATCCGGTGAGCGGCGCGGCGCTCTTCGGCGCGAACTGCGCAAGCTGCCACGGCGCGGGAGGCGTGGGCGCCGACAGTCCGCGGCTCCAGGGTCTCGCGAAGACGGACAGTCCGAGTTATTTCGCATGGCAGATCAAGGCTCCGGCGCCGCCGATGCCGCGGATCAAACTCAGCGACAAACAAATCGCGGACTTAGCTGCATACCTCGAAGTGCTCGATACACAAAGCGCGCCCGTTGGAGCGGCGCTGCAGCCACACCCGTGATGTGAGGAACGCATGATCAATCGACGTGATGTCTTGAAGATGGGTGCGGCGGGCGCGTTCGGCGCTGCCATGGCAAAGGCGGGCATCGCGATGGCGGGCGTCACCGCGCCGCAGCAATATGCAGTAGCTTCCGGCGGCGGAGACTTAGACCGGCTGACCACCGCCGCGTTGCGCGCGTTGCCGGCACTGCGGCCTCCGCACGCCATCTCGCGAACCGGCCGCACGAAGACGTTCACGCTCACCTTGGCCACCGCCAACGCCGAACCGCTTCCCGGCCACTCCGTGCCGGTGCGTGCGGTCAACGGATTGTCGCCCGGACCAACGCTGCGCGCCACCGAAGGCGACGACGTTTCCGTAACCGTGATCAACCGCTTGACGATGGCGGCCACCATCCATTGGCATGGCGTGCCGGTTCCTTTTCTGATGGATGGCGCGGGCATGATCTCGCAACAAGCCATCGAGCCCGGCCAATCTTTCGTCTACCGCTTCACCGCGCCGCAAGCGGGAACGTATATGTACCACAGCCACTACAACGACTTGGAACTTCAAGCGGTGGCAGGCATGCTCGTGGTCGATCCGCAGACGTCCGGTCGCGAACCACGTTATGCTTCGGATGTGCCGATCTTCATCAGCTCCATGGAATGGGAGCAGACGAGAAACGTGGAGGCGCAAGCGGTGCTCGCGAACAGCATGCTGATGCCTTCGATGGCTTCGAACGCAGCGGCCGATCCGAAGCCCGACATGGGCGATGCGATGGATCGCATGGACATGGTGGAGTATTGGTGCTTCAACGGCAAGACTTTTCCCGCCACGAAACCCATCGAGGTCAAAACCGGCGATCTCGTGCGCGTGCGCTTCGCAAACTTGACGAACATGGCGCATCCCATCCATCTCCATGGCCACTGGTTCCGCTTCATCGCGCAAGACGGCAGTCCACTTGAACGGCCGGCCATCATGAACACCATTCCGGTTCAGCCCGGGCAGACCATCGACATCGACTTTCTAGCCAATAATCCAGGCGTGTGGCCGCTTCACTGTCATATCATCTCACACATGGTCGACAATCACGACGTGATGAGCGGGCTGATGACCGTCGTGCAATACGAGGGCTTCGGGCTCCCCGCGATGATGCAGGGGTAGCAGGGCAAGTGTACTAGGGCAAGCATCGCTTGCCCATTTCTGTATTTGTAGGAGGGCAGGTGTACTAGGGCAAGCATCGCTTGCCCATTTCTGTATTTGTAGGAGGGCAAGTGTACTAGGGCAAGCATTGCTTGCCCATTTCTGTATTTGTAGGAGGGCAGGTGTACTAGGGCAAGCATCGCTTGCCCGTTTCTGTATTTGTAGGAGGGCAGGTGTACTAGGGCAAGCATCGCTTGCCCCGTTTCTTGTAGGAGGGCAAGCATCGCTTGCCCATGGGTGAGCGCTGCTCACCCTAGTACTCAAAAACGAGGCCGATGATAAACATCGGCCCCACAGATCTCACAATTTAGCGTCGGGCGCCGGCTCGTTTCGATCGCGGCCGCCCCACCAAAGCAAGACGGCCACGATAACTAGAAACGATATGTTGAGAACGGCGGTGAAGTCGAGGCCGATGTGCTCGACTGCCATCAAAAGGTTGCCCGGCGGACGCGTGATCACATGTAGTAGCGAGAACGCCCATTCAACCACGATGCCGGCGATCACCATCGACGCATAGAATACGGCGACCATTCGCAGCGCGAGCGGCCAGCCATAGTATTTTCGATAGATGTCGACGAGCGGCAACACGATGAGATCGGCATAGAGGAAGGCGATGACGCCGCCGAACGTGCTGCCGCCACTCCACAGCACAGCCGCAAGCGGCACGTTGCCGATCGAGCAAACAAAGCTCAAGAATGCGATGACCGGTCCGATGAGCGCATTTTCGATGATCCGGACCGGGGCGGAGCCGGTGGTGATGAACAGATGCTGCCACCACGTCACGGGAACGGCGACCGCCAGAAAGCCGGCGATCAAGAACCCGAGGATGAGGTCTGTCCGCAGCATGGACCAGTCCATCGCGAAATAGTGCGCGACGTAGCGCCATCCCTCGCCCGATCGGAGTTTTTGCCAAAGGCTGTTGCCCGGTGCGAGCATTTCGCCGTGATCGTGCTGATGCGTCGACTCGGTTTCTACGTGCGTGCGGCCTGTTTCGGCCATGTCGGCCGGAATGAAAAATTTCGCTAGAATTGCAAAGATCGCGATCAGCACGATCCCGCCGATCCATTCAGCTATGACAAACGGCCAGCCCAGCAGCCGCCATAGAATGAAGCCGAGTTCGATGACCAGATTCGTAGAGGCGAACATGAAGACCATCGAGGTGGTGAAATTGGCGCCTCGTTTGAACAGCGATTTTGCAGTGGCGGCGGCGGCGTAGCTGCACGATGAACTTGCCGCGCCCATGACCGTCGCCAGCCCGAGTTCACGAAGGCCCGCGCGACCAAGGTGCTTGGCCATGCCTCCTTTGGGCACGTACGCCTGCACCATCGCCGACATCATAAAGCCGAAGAGCAAAGACCAAAGCACGGCCCAGAACATCGCAAACGATGCGTAGAGCCATTGGCCGATGAAGTGAACGATAGGCATCAAGCTATGTGTTGCATTCCACTGCGTCCGCTTTGCTCCATTCCGTTAACGGGTGACCGCATACAACGCAGCGTCGATGACGATGCCTCGCTTCCGCACGCTGCGCCGCATGATGCCCTCGAACGCATAGCCGGCCGTTTCCAGCACGCGCCGCGAGCGCGCGTTGCCCTCGAACGGTATGGCGAAGATGCGCGTCAGGCTATGATTCGCAAATGCGTAGTCCGTCACGGCCCGCAATGCGGCCGTGGCGAGGCCACGCCCCCAAACGGACTGGCCGAGCCAATAGCCGATCTCCGCCGAGCATCGATCGAAGTCGTCGAGGATTTCGAAGCCGATGCCGCCTACCGCGGCGCCGTCCAGCTCGATCGCGAAGTTCGTCTCCGGCTGGGTTTCGGACGCGAGCTTGAGCCACGCGTCGGCATCGGCGAGCGTGTACGGGTTCGGAAAACGATCGCGAAGATTCACGGCCACCTTCGGATTGTCGGCGTGGCGGGCGAGAACGTCGCGATCGGTTGACCGCCATGAGCGAACGCGACAGATGCCGCAATCTAGTTCCACAATTGACGAGGCGGATTCGCAACGCTGCCCCGATTGCCTTCGAATGCGTCCTCGCACACGCAGCGCCGTTGCACCCTGAGCGCGAACCGAACGTGGCGCGAATAACGTTATCGCAGGGGCGAATGGTCGATTGTCAAATTTTCTCGATGCTCTTATGAATTCGGAGGTCCCGACCGTCAATGAAGTTCCTCGGATCTCGCTTCGTCATCGCCGCCGCCGCGCTGTTGCTCGCGGCACCGGGCGCATCCTCGCGAATCGCCGCGGCTCCCGCACCGAGCGGGGCCGGCATTCCCAGCTTCGACGGTGCCGTGGGCTGGCTCAACAGCAAGCCGTTGACCGCGGCGGACCTGCATGGCAAAGTCGTGCTCGTCGACTTTTGGGAATACACGTGCATCAATTGTCTTCGCACGCTGCCGTACATGAAGACATGGTACGATCGCTACCACGACGACGGATTGGTCATCGTGGGAGTACACACGCCTGAATTCGGATTCTCCGGAGACACGAAGAACGTCACCGCTGCGGTTGCACGGCTCGGAATAAAATGGCCGGTTGCATTGGACGATGGATACGTGATCTGGAAGCGCTACCAAAACGATGCGTGGCCGAAAGAGTACCTTTACGACCAGCAGGGCAATCTTGTCGAAAGCCAAGCCGGTGAGGGCAATTACCAGTCGACCGAGGCGAAGATCCAATCGTTGCTCAAGGCGGCGACGCCGAGTCTCAAGTTTCCATCGGTGATGGCGCTCCTGCCGCAAGACAGCTACGACAAACCAGGGGCTGTCTGTTATCCGCAGACTGCGGAAACGTACGTCGGGCCGTGGCATGGTCAGATGATCGCAAATGCCGGCGCGCTGAACAGCGGGCCCGGCGACACGAACTACGTTGACAGCGGCACCAATCACAGCGACGGGAGTGTCTATCTACAGGGGTACTGGCACGCCGGTCCGCAGGGTCAGGCCATGATCTCGGGCGGCAACGACAGCGCGCTCAGCCTGCACTATCATGCCATCCAAGTAGTCGCGGTCATGAAGCCGGAGACCGGTGATTCGGTCCGGGTAAACGTCACGCAAGACGGCAAGCCCATCGCTCGCGAAGACGCGGGGAGCGACATAAAGTACGATTCGAGCGGCATGTCATACGTGACCGTCGGTGCGGCGCGCGCTTTCGAATTGCTCGCGAACGCAAAATTCGGGCAGCACGATCTGCGCTTGCTTCCGCAGCGATTCGGGGCCGGCATCTACAGCTTCGCGTTCGAGTCGTGCGAGGTGCCCCGCTGATCCCGTAGGAGGGCAAATGTAGTAGGGCAAGCATCGCTTGCCCCGTCAATCCCGTAGGAGGGCAAGCATCGCTTGCCCATCGCAAAAAAATGGGTGAGCGTTGCTCACCCTCCCACACCAAAGAATTTGGGCGAGCGATGCTCGCCTACTACATAAGTCGGGCAAATAGGAGTGGGGCAAGCGATGCTTGCCCCACTCCGTTGTCGGGGGGTAGGTGTTAGAACGCGCCGACTCCGTTCGGCGTGCCGTTTCCGGTGGGTCCGTCATATCCGACTTTGCCGGTGCACTCGTATGTGCCACCGCAGGAGCCGTTGCTTCCGGATGTCACGTCGAACAGGTTGGCTGTATGGGTGTAGCCGCGCTTCGCATAATGCACGGTAGCCGAATTGCCCGCAAGCGCGTAGACGCTGGCGATGATCGGCGTCGCGACACTGGTGCCGCCGAAGATGTAGAAGCCTGGAGAAATGCCGAACGAGTCGTAAACGACCACGCCCGTGTTCGGGTCAGCAACCGCAGCAACGTCAGCTTCCATGCGCTTGGAGCACAACGGATCGTGCTGCCATGCCGGCTTGCTGAACACGGTGCTGCAACCGCTGCCGGCGCCGCCCCAAACGGTTTCAGTCCAGCCGCGCGTTCCGCCGCCCACTGTGAGGTGCGTTCCGCCGACTGCCGTCACGTGCGGAGAGCTAGCCGGGAACAGCACGCCGAAGCCGCCATCGCCGGAAGCTGCCGTGATCATGTGACCTGGGTGGTTGTAGTGCGAGTTGAATGACGAGCCGCCGGACTCGCCGCCCGCGTAACTGTTGCTGATCGCATTCGCGTGCAGGATCGCGGCTTCGTCAACAGACAGCGCCAGGTTGTTGAACGAATTGTCGTTGCCCTCGACGAGGATGATCTTGCAGGTCGGGCAGATGGCCGAAACCATGTCGACATCGAGCGACTCTTCTTCGGCCCATCCGACGTTGGAGGTCGGGAGCGGAGAGGTTTGGCCGTTTTGGTTGACCTTCTTGAAGCAATGGTTGGACGTGGTGCACGCGGGCAAACCGTAGTGCGAACGATACACGCCCAGATCGGCTTCTGCATTCGGATCGTCATACGCGTCGACGATCGCGACTGTCTGCGCTGACGGCGGAGCGGCCGGCAGTTTGTAGGCTGAGATCAGATCCGTCGGGCCATAGCCGCTGAAGTCGGGGTTGATTTGGCCAAACCCGTTGAGCCGCACGAGAGCCATGCAGCTCGCGTGGCCAGACAGCGCCTGAGCGCAAACTTCGCCCGAACCATCCGGACGGAGCGCGCCTGCGTACAGAGCGTGACTCGATACCTGATGTGTCGACGCAGGATTGTTCATCGCACCGGTATTCGGCGCGACGCCGCTCATACCGTGACTGCAGCCCGCCAACAGCGCGGCGAACGCAATGCCGAACACGGGCCGGAAAATTGCCCTCATTAGTGTGATTCCTCCTCAGAATAAAAGGTGACCGACGATGCGCGCATCCTGCTTAGAGTATGATCGCAATGATGCATCGAGTTGGTCCTGTTACGGCTTCACCAACTGCTCGCCCACTCATGCGGAAATAATCCCCACGTTGATAGGACTTGCGACTCATACGAAGCGGTCTGATTTTCAATTTAAAGGTTAGTTGATCTCTGTCATATAGAAGTGCCGTTCAGTTATCAACTATCAGTTATCAGCTTTTCATATAAACCGATTCTGCTATGGGCAAGCGATGCTTGCCCTCCTACAAAACCGGCTAAGCGTGCGGAACTCTTGCTTTCACAGCCCATGCGCGAGCGATAAGCAGAATCGATCCGTTTCGAGAAACCGGCAGAGTGGATCGCAAACGATCGCGCAATAGCTCGCGGCGTTCGGTCGAGAGCGACGCGGTGTGCTGCTGTGCCGGGGCTTTGCCGGTCAGAAATGGATTCCAATAGTCATCGAAATCCTTGAACACTGTGGGCGCATCGATGGCGCGCACCTCGACGTCGTGCAAACCCGCGCTCCGAAATAATTCGGCAAGCGGTTCGGGCTTGCAGATGGCAAACTGTGGGTCGATATCGGAATCTTGCGAGCCCGGATCGAGCGCTTCGACCGTTTCCCAAAAATGCGTCAGCATTTGCATCTTGCCACCGAAGTCCCATACATACGCTCCCACGATGCCGCCGGGCTTCACGACCCGCATCATCTCGGCGACCGCGCGCGGCTGATCGGGCATCGCGCTCAGGCAAAGTCCGGCCACTGCCACGTCGTAGGTGGCATCGGCGCAGGTGAACGCTTGCCCGTCGGCTACCGCAAACGTCGCGCGCGAATCGTTCGTTCGTTCACGTGCATAGTCGATGTACGTTTCCGAAATGTCGAAGCCGTC
>Ga0208849_1000717_pt1 | contig 28049 bp, 26 predicted proteins | sample NGESurdeep072012_10_FD_184470 | JGI IMG/M metagenome (GOLD analysis project Ga0208849, IMG submission 184470) | Arctic peat soil microbial communities from Barrow, Alaska - NGEE Surface sample 53-3 deep-072012 (SPAdes) | ecosystem: Environmental > Terrestrial > Soil > Wetlands > Peat ... | reverse complement strand
GAGGAGTTTTTTTTCACTCCTGCCCCGCGAAGCGGGGAAGGGGGACCGCCGCGCTTAGGCGCGGGGGTGGAAGGGGCGCAAAGGCCGATTCAACTTGACGAGATCAGGCTCTAGCCGCGAGTGATGCGCCGCGCCAACCGTTTTTGTCGAGGTCCGCTCTAGATGACCGATGCTTCCACCGCCAACCCCAAGGCCAAGCCAAAGGCCAAGGCCCCTCGCAAGTCACCCAGGCTCAAGCTCTCAGCGCCCGATGCGTCCGATCTCTCCGGCCCCCAGGCGCCGGCCCCGCTGAGCGCGGAAACGCCGCCGTCCGCCCAGCCGCCGATGGTCGCCACCACGCCGGCGCCTGCCGCCGAAGCGCCCGCGCCGCCGGCCAGCACCCCGCAGGCGCCGCCGCCTTCCCAGCCCTCGGCCACCGAGAGCACGGTCAATTTCTCCCGCGGCCTGCACGACTGGTTGAGCACCCAGAACTGTTCGCTGGCCTTCAGCTGCTACCAGTCGGGGCACCTGTTCATGGTCGGACGCGGCGGCGGCGCGGCGATCAACCTCAACGGCCAGAACTTCGGCCGCACCATGGGCATCCATGCGCTTGGCAACCGGCTCTATGTCGGAACGCTGTTCCAGATCTGGCGGCTGGAGAACGCCCTGGCCGCGCACGAGCGGGCCAACACCATCCACGACCGGCTCTATCTGCCGCGCACCGCCCAGACCATCGGCGACGTCGACATCCATGAGATGGCCACCGATCGCGCCGGACGCCTCGTCTTCGTCAATACCAAGTTCTCGTGCCTGGCGATCACCAGCCCGACGCGCGGCTTCACGCCGATCTGGAAACCGACCTTCATCTCCAAGCTGGCGGCCGAGGACCGCTGCCACCTGAACGGCCTGGCGATGGATGGCGGCGTGCCGCGCTATGTCACCGCTGTCTCGCGCAGCGACGTGACCATGGGCTGGCGCAACCGCCGCCACGAGGGCGGCGTGCTGATCGATGTCCAGTCCGACCGCATCATAACCGACCAGCTTTCCATGCCCCACAGCCCGCGCGTTCATGCCGGGGCGGTGTGGGCGCTCGATTCCGGACGTGGCCAATTGATCCGCATCGATCCTGAGACCGGCGCGCGCGAGGACATCGCCTTCTGCCCAGGCTTCATGCGCGGCCTGGCGTTCAGCGGCAAGTTCGCCATTGTCACCCTGTCGCTGCCGCGCGGCGACCAGGCCTTCGCCGGCCTGCAGCTCGCCGACGAGATCAAGAAGCGCGACGGCGAGCCGTGGTGCGGGCTGATGATCATCGACACCACCACCGGCGACACGGTCGAGTGGGTCAAGGTCGAGGGCTCGATCACCGAGCTGTTCGATGTCGCCGTTCTGCCGGGGGTGATGAGCCCGATCTCGATGAGCCCCGAGGCGCCGGGCCTTCGCACTCTGTACAGCTACGACGCCGACTTCGGCCCGCTCAGCCCGCCCGCATAACGGCGCGCGCGCACCTACGCCGCGCCTTTTCGCTCGCCGCCGACGCCTTGCCTTGAAAGAGCCGGTGTTTTGGGCTTTGTGCGCATCGACAACGATCAAGGAGATCAGCATGCGCAAGGCAGCCATGGCCGCCGTTCTTCTGGCGGCTACAGCAGGGGGCGCTCTCGCCCAGACGCCGTCCCCGCCTCCGCCTCCGGCCCAGACCATTCCACTGGGACCGCCCCGAGCCTTCCCCGGTTATTCCCAACCGCAGATCACCGCGGCCAGTTGCCGGGCGATCAATTCCGCCGAGACCCAGTGCACCATCCCGGCGATGACTGCGGGGCGCTACCTCATCGAAGCGGCCGGGACATCGACATGGGCCGCGGCCGATCCCGTTCAGGCCCTGGGCATCCAGGTCGGCCCGACGCCCTGCGGCCGCGCGCAGGACAAGCAAGCCTGGACCAAGGGCCCGCGCACCTTCCGCATGGACTGCGTGGTCAGCGTGCTCACCGATCGTCCGCTGACGGTGTTCGCCGTCTACCAGGACAGCCACGCGACCAAGGACCCTCGCGGGCCATCCTTGACCTTCCGGCAGTTGCCCTGGGACGGCCTTCTCGCCGCCGCCCCGTTCGTTCCGAAGCAACAATAGTCGGCCACATCGCGAGGGTTAAGCCATGCGCGAAATCGGCCATTTCGTGAACGGGGCCCTCGTCGCCGGGGGGTCAGGCCATTTGGGCGAGGTCTTCGACCCCAACACCGGCGAAGTCCAGGCCCGCGTGGCGCTGGCCTCGGCCGAGGAGGTCGACGGCGCCGTTCAGGCCGCGGCGGCGGCGCAGGTCGGCTGGGCGGCGATCAACCCCCAGCGGCGCGCGCGGGTGATGTTCGATTTCAAGCGCCTGGTCGAAGCCAGGATGGATGAACTCGCGGCCTTGCTCTCGTGCGAGCACGGCAAGGTTATCGCCGATTCGCGCGGCGATATTCAGCGCGGATTGGAAGTGATCGAATTCGCCTGCGGCATTCCGCACGCTTTGAAGGGTGAATACACCCACGGCGCCGGCCCCGGCATCGACGTCTATTCGCTGCGCCAGCCGCTGGGTGTCGTCGCCGGGATCACGCCGTTCAACTTTCCAGCGATGATCCCGATGTGGATGTTCGGCATCGCGGTGGCTGTCGGCAACAGTTTCATCCTCAAGCCATCGGAGAAGGACCCGAGCCTGCCGATCAGGCTGGCCGAACTGATGATGGAGGCCGGCGCCCCCGCGGGCGTGCTCAACGTCATCAACGGCGACAAGGCGGCGGTAGACGCGATACTGACCCACCCGGTCATTCGCGCTGTGAGTTTCGTCGGTTCATCGGACGTCGCCGCCCATGTCTACGCCACCGGCGCCGCGCACGGAAAACGCGTGCAGGCGATGGGTGGGGCCAAGAACCACGGCGTTGTCCTCCCCGACGCCGACCTCGACCAAGCGGTCAAGGATATCCTGGGCGCCGCTTACGGTTCGGCAGGCGAGCGTTGCATGGCGTTGCCCGTCGTCGTACCCGTGGGAGAGGCGACGGCCGAGGCTTTGCGCGCAAGGCTTCTGGAGGGCATCGAATCGTTGCGGATCGGCGTCTCTACCGACGACGAGGCGCAATACGGCCCTGTGGTCTCCGCCGCTCACAAGCAGCGGGTCGAGGACTATATCCAGATGGGCGCGGACGAGGGCGCCGAACTGGTGGTCGACGGCCGCGGGTTTTCGCTGCAGGGGCATGAGCGAGGGTTTTTCGTCGGCCCGACCCTGTTCGATCATGTCACCGAGGACATGAAGACCTACCGGGAAGAAATTTTCGGACCGGTGCTGCAGATTGTCCGCGCCAAGACGTTCGATGAGGCTATTGGGCTGCCGTCCCGCCACGCCTACGGCAATGGCGTGGCCATCTTCACCCGCAACGGCGCCGCCGCCCGCGAGTTCGCCTCGCGCGTCGAGGTCGGCATGGTGGGCGTCAATGTGCCGATCCCGGTGCCGGTCGCCTATCATACTTTCGGGGGCTGGAAACGCTCGGCCTTTGGAGACACCAACCAGCACGGCATGGACGGCGTGCGCTTCTACACCAAGGTCAAGACCGTCACCGCCCGCTGGCCGGAGGGCCTGCCAGACCAAAGTGCCTTCGTCATTCCGACCATGAACTAGAATCCTGGCAACCATGGACTTCGATCTGACGCCGGAGCAACGCGCGATCGAGGACGCGGCGCGGGCGTTCGCGGCCGAGGAACTGGCCCCCAATTCCGCCCGCTGGGACGAACAGGCGCACTTTCCGCTCGACGTTCTGCGCGCGGCGGCGGGGCTCGGTTTCGCCGGTATCTATGTGTCGGAGGACGTTGGCGGTTCGGCGCTCAGCCGCCTGGACGCCACCCTGGTTTTCGAAGCGCTCGCCCACGGCGACGTTTCGACGGCGGCCTTCCTTTCCATCCACAACATGGCTTCGTGGATGATCGACCGGTTCGGCTCGGCAGCCTTGCGGACACGGTATCTGCCTGGGCTGGCTTCGATGAGGCTCGTCGCCTCCTATTGCCTCACCGAGCCGGGGTCGGGGTCCGACGCGGCGTCGCTTACCACCCGTGCGATCCGTGAGGGTGAAGACTACGTACTGAACGGGGCCAAGGCGTTCATATCGGGCGCCGGCGTCTCAGATATCTACGTTGTCATGGCGCGCAGCGGTGGGGAGGGCGCCGGCGGGGTTTCCACCTTCGTCGTCGAGGCCGGCGCGCCCGGCCTTTCCTTCGGCGCGCCCGAACGTAAGATGGGCTGGAAAAGCCAGCCTACGGCGGCGGTTCATTTCGATAACGTCCGCGTACCCCTGGCCAACCGGGTTGGCGACGAGGAGCAGGGCTTTCGCATCGCCATGTCGGGACTGGACGGCGGTCGGCTGAATATCGCCGCCTGTTCGCTGGGCGGCGCCAGTCTGGCGCTGGAGACGGCCAAGGCTTATCTGGAGACGCGGCGGCAATTTGGTCGCCCCCTGAAGGACTTCCAGGCTCTCGGCTTCCGGCTCGCCGACATGGCGACCGAACTTGAGGCCGCCCGCCTGATGGTGCGCCGCGCCGCCGCGGCCCTCGATGCCGGCGACCCGGACGCCACGCGGCTTTGCGCCATGGCCAAGCGCTTCGCCACCGACGCGGGTTTCGAGATCGCCAACCAGGCTCTGCAACTACACGGCGGCTACGGGTATCTTAGGGATTACCCCCTCGAGCGGATAGTCCGTGATCTGAGGGTTCATCAGATTCTCGAAGGAACCAACGAGATCATGCGGGTGATTATCGCCCGCGAGATGTTCAGGTAATGAGCGAAGCCGAAGTCCTCATCCGCACGGACGGCCCGGTGGGACGGCTGACGTTGAACCGGCCGGAGGCGTTGGGGGCCCTGACGACGGGCATGTGCGCCGCGATGATCGAGGCCCTGCTGGCCTGGCGCGAGGATCGGCGCGTCGAAGCGGTGCTCATCGACCATGCCGGCGAGCGGGGCTTCTGCGCGGGCGGTGATATCCGCGCCCTGGCCGACAGCGTCGCCGGCGATGGGACGGCCGCGCGGGCCTTTTTTCGTACCGAATATCGTCTCGATCACCTGCTGTTTGGCTATCCGAAGCCCGTCATCACCATCATGGATGGGGTGACCATGGGCGGCGGCGTGGGCATTTCGTGGACGGCCCGCTATCGCATCGCCACCGAGCGCACGGTGTTCGCCATGCCGGAGACCGGCATCGGCCTGTTTCCAGACGTCGGGGCAAGCTGGTTTCTGCCCCGTCTGCACGGGGCGACCGGGGCCTGGATGGCGATGACCGGAGCGCGGCTGAGAGCGGCGGGGTGCGAGATCCTGGGCATCGCCACCGATGTCGTTCCGGCAACGCGGCTGCTGGATCTGAAGGCCAGGTTCGTCGCCGATCCAAGCGCCATCGAGACCATTCTGGCCGAATTCGAATCCGACCCGGGTCATTCGGCGATGATCGAACACCACGACCAGATCGACCGCCTGTTCGGCGGTGAAACGGTGGAGGCGATCGTCGATGCGCTCGAGGGGGACGACTCGGAGTGGTCCCGGTCCCAGTTGGCCGCCGTGGCGGCGAAATCGCCGCTCAGTCTGAAGACCGCCCTGCGCCAGCTTCAGGCCGGACGGGCGATGACCGATTTTGGCCAGGCGATGGTTCTGGAAATGCGCATCGCCGCCCGCCTGGTCGCCGCCCACGATTTCAGCGAAGGGGTGCGCGCGGTGATCGTCGACAAGGATGGCGCGCCGCGATGGGACCCCCCCACGCTGGAGGCGGTGACCTCCGGCATGGTCGACGCCGTGTTTTCTCCCCTCCCCAGTGACCAGGAGTGGTCGCCTTTACCGGCCGCCCAAGGACATCCCCATGACCTATGAAACCCTGACCGTCGAAATCGAAGACGCGATCGTTCTCATCCGGCTCAATCGGCCGACGGCGCTGAACGCACTCAACGACATGCTGATGAACGAGCTCACGGCGGCGCTCGACTTGGCCGAAGCGGACGGCGCGGTGCGCGCCATCGTCATCACCGGTTCGGATCGGGCTTTCGCCGCCGGGGCCGACATCAAGGAAATGGCGACCAAGAGCTATGCCGATGTCTATGGCGAGGACTTCATCACCCGCAACTGGGAGCGCGTCGCCCGCTGCCGAAAGCCGGTGATCGCGGCAGTGGCGGGCTATGCCCTGGGCGGGGGATGCGAACTGGCGATGATGTGCGATTTCATCATCGCCGCCGACACCGCGAAGTTCGGCCAGCCGGAGATCACCCTTGGCGTCTCGCCAGGGGCCGGCGGCACTCAGCGGCTGACCCGCTTCGCCGGCAAGTCGAAGGCCATGGACATGGTCTTGACCGGCCGGATGATGGACGCCGCGGAGGCCGAACGCTGCGGCCTGGTCAGCCGCATCACCAGTGCGGCGGAGTTGCTGCCGACGGCCATGGAAGCGGCCCGGAAGATCGCGGCCCTTTCGCCCAACGCGGTGATGCTGACCAAGGAGATGGTCAATGCCGCGTATGAGACGCCCCTTTCGCAAGGGGTAAGGCTGGAGCGTCGGCTGTTCCATTCCCTGTTCGCCTTCGACGACCAGAAGGAAGGCATGGCCGCGTTCATCGAAAAGCGTCCCGCGAAGTTCACGGGCCGGTAAGGAGAGAGCGATGACCACACGCGCATTGGTTCTGGGCGGCGGAGGGCCGGTCGGGATCGCCTGGGAGGCGGGCCTGCTGGCAGGCCTGGCGCAAGGCGGCGTCGATCTGGCGGGCGCCGATTTCATCGTCGGCACCTCGGCTGGCTCGTTTGTCGGCGCGCAGCTGGCCATGGGCCGAAGCGCGGCCGATATCGCCGCGACCATCATCGCCGAGGCGGACCGGCCGGCCACCGCGCGCGAAGGGCCCGTCCGGCCGGCGCCCGACCTTCGGGTGCTGTTCCAGAAGATGCAGGAAGCGGCCGCCGGCGTACGCGATCCGGTCGAGGTGCGCCGGGAGATCGGCCAGTTCGCGCTGGCGGCGGAGACCGTCGACGAGCAGACCTTCATCAACAGCTTTGGCCGCTCGCTCAGCGGACTGGCCGATGACGCATGGCCAAAGCGGCCTTTCGCCTGCACGGCGGTCGATACGAGGAGCGGCGAATTCGTAGTCTGGGACGCCGCCGCCAAGGTCGGGCTGGCGCGGGCGGTGGCTTCCAGCTGCAGCGTTCCGGGCATCTTTCCGGCGATCACCATCAACGGACGGCGGTATATGGACGGGGGCATGCGCTCGGGGACCAACGCGGACCTCGCCAAGGGCTATGACCTCACCGTCGTCGTCGCCCTGCGGCTTCCCGAGGATGCCAACGCCGCCGCCGCGCGCCGCCAGGCAGCTCTGGACGCGGAGATCCAAACCCTGCGCGACGCCGGCGGCCGGGTCGAACTGATCGTTCCCGACTCCGCCAGCCAGCAGGCCTTCGGCAGCAATCTGATGGACGCCCGCAAGCGGCCCGGCGCGGCCCGCGCGGGTCTGGCGCAGGGTGCGGCGATGGCCGAGGGGCTGAAGTCGATTTGGGAAATCTGACCCGCGACCCTGTTACAGCGCCGCGAATTCTTTTTTCCGCGGGCCCATGTACCCGAAGAGAAAGGCGGCCACCTTGCGGATCTGCATCTCTTCCGAGCCCTCGGTGATGCGATAGCGGCGGTGATGGCGGTAGATGTGTTCGAAGGGTTTGTGGCGCGAATAGCCGATGCCGCCGTGAACCTGCATGGCGCGGTCGGCCGCGTCGCAGACCAGTCGGTTCGCCTGGTAGTTGCACATTGAAACCTTGTCCGAGATTTCGCGCTCGACCTCGCGGTGTGGCATGTGGTCCATCTGCCAGGCGGTCTTGCGGATCAGAAGGCGCAGCATTTCAGCCTGGGTGGCCAGCTCGACCAGCGGCCACTGGATGGCCTGGTTGTCGGACAGCGGCTTGCCGAACGGCTTGCGCATGCGGGCGTAGCGCACGCTTTCCTCGATGCAATAGACCGCGGCGCCCAGCGACGAGGCGGCCTGGCGGATGCGGTTCTGGTGGACGAAGCTCTGCCCAAGGCCAAGTCCGCGACCCTCTACGCCCCAGATGGCGTCGTCGGAAACCCAGATGTCGGTCAGGCTTATCCGGGGGTGATCGGTGGGCATGTTGAAGGTCCACAGCCACTCCTCGATCTTCACGCCCGGATCGTCGGCCGGAACCAGGAATACGGTGATCCCGCCCGCGTCGCCGTCCGCGCCGCTGGTGCGCGCGAAGACCATGACGTGGGTGGCGACATGCATGCCAGTGGTCCACATCTTCTCGCCGTTGATCCGCCAGCCGGGTCGGCCGTCCTTTTCCTCGCGCACGGCGCGGGTTTCCATGAAGGTGGCGTCGGATCCATGGTTGGGTTCGGTCAGGCCGAAGCCAGAACGGATTTCACCTTTCAACAACCGCTCGCCGTACATGGCGAACTGGGCCGGGGTGGCGAATTCCTTGAACATCAGGATGAACGGGTTGTTGCCGACGATCGAGTGTTCGTTCTGAAGGTCGTTGTGCAGGCCAAGTCCCTTGGCGGCCAGGTGCTCGCGGATCACCGCCATGGCAAGGTTCGTGCCGCCCTTGCCGCCCATTTCGACAGGCCATGCATACCGAAGATGGCCGGCGGCGTCGGCGCGTCGCCGGGCTTCCCCCAGCAGCGCCTCCCACTCTGGCCGGGGCAGGCCATTGTTGTCCCAGTCGGTGCGCGCGTGCTCGCGGCGGTGGTCGAAAAAGCGGACGTTGTCGTTGGCCTGCTCCAGCGGCTTGATCTCCGCTTCGATGAAGGCGTCGAGTTCCGCTAGATAGTCGGTGAGTTCGGGGGGCAGGGAGAAGTCCATCAGCGTGTTTCCTTCTCGTCGTTCGGCGCCGACCGTTCGGCCAGGGCGGTGCGATAGCCGGAGTAGGTCGGCTGGTCGACAGCCAGCTTGTCCAGGGTGACCGTCCACAAGTGATCGGCAAGCCCTGGCGTGGCCAGGGTCATCTCACCGTCACGGATTCGGCGGGCGAGTTCACCATTGAGGGCGGCCAGATCGCCATCATCGCCGAGCAGAACGGTCAGGCGTTGGTGTTCGGCCGCTTCCCGCGCTTGGGCCACTTCGATCTGGCGGCGTGTCATCTCGACGGCATTGGCGGCGACGCGCGCCTGGAAGGCGACGGCGCCGGTGGCCTCGCCGGCCATCGCGGTGCGCAGAAACCGCGCGACGGCGCCGAGGATTTCGCCAGGGGTCGGCGGGTCCTGCATCGCTAGGCCGCCAGCAGCCGCATCAGATCGATCTCGCTCTCCGAGGTCCGCCTGGCGATCACCGCGCGCTCGACGGAGGGATCGGCGCCGCGGAAAGCGGCGGCCATCCCCGCGCACATCACCCCCCAACGCATGGCGCCATAGACCTCCCAGAAGCGTGCGTGGTCACGGTTCACCGGCGCGCCGCCCGCCGCTTCATAGCCCGCGTAGAGGTCCTCCCGCTCGCCAAAGCCGCCCACCGGCTTGTCCTCAACCCCGAACCGCCAGGAGTTGACGCAGATCCAGCCAAGATCCTCCATCGGGTCGCCGACATGGGCGAGCTCCCAGTCGAGCACCGCGCGCACGCCGTCCTCGCCGACCATCAGATTGCCGTTGCGAAAGTCCCCGTGAACCAGAAGCGGCCGTGGCGGCGACGGGGGGCAGTTGTCGCCCAGCCAGCGGAAGGTCAGTTCAAACACCGGTCTTGGCAGGTCGGATGCGCGATAGGCGCCTTCCGATGAAGCCACCAGTTCAGCGGGCGTTGAGCGGCGCAGGGTCGGGAAGGCGCGTGGGTCGATGCTGTGAATGCGCGCCAGAATCTCTCCGCACTGGCGGGCCAGGACCGGCCTTGCGCCGGCAAGCGAATCGCCCTTGGCGATTCGACCGCCCAGCGTCTCGCCTTCGACGAAACCCATGATGAAGCCGTGTCCAAGACCGTCGCCCGGTTCCAGGACGTGACGGACCGGCGGCGCAGGCGCCCCGGCCAGAGCGGCCGCTTCGATCAGCCGCGCTTCGATCTCCAGTCCGATGGCGTTGGGCGAAACGCGATCGCCCCCTGGCGCGCGGCGGAGGATCAGCGGTGTTTCGACACCGTCGGTGAGAAGGTCGAACCGCCAGATTTCCTGAGTCGCGCCGGCCGTGAGCCGTCGCAGGCCCCTGATCCCCTGCCCGCCCAGACGCCGACGCGCGAGTTCGCTCAAGGCGTCGGCGATCTCGTTCAACGACGGGCGTCCTCGGGCGGCCGATAGTTCAGTTCGATGGTGACGCCGTTGAGATCCTCGATGAACATCTGGCGGATCCTGGAGCCAGGAACGTCAAAGCTCTGAAAGGCGACGCCGTGGGCGGCCAGCTTGGTCGCCGCGTCCTCGAAATCGTCGATGGCGAAGGCGAAGTGATCGAGGGCCCCCTGGCGTGACGGCGTGCGAGGTGCATCCCGCTCGACCAGGTGGACGACCGCGCGCTCGCCGCTGTAAAGCCACGCGCCCGGGACGCCGAAGTCCGGGCGCCAGCCGTCGCTGAGGCCAAGCACATCGATGAAGAACGCCCGTGTCTGCGCCAGCTTGTCGGTGCTGATGTTGATATGATCCAGGCCGCAGATCATGGCAGGTCCCCGTCGACGGTTTTCGTCTGTACAAGCCTATCCCAGCGAAGGGGCGGCTCCAATGCTCAAGGGCGCCCAGCCATGTGGGCGCGCGCCCCCGGCCATCGCCGCCCGCCCCCTTTTCGTGAGGCGTCCGTAACGTTGATGACATCCATCCCTTGGGCAAAGCCGCTCACTACCCTTCTGCTGGTCGAGTATGCCGCCGAGCCGATAAGACCGGGGCGCTTTCGCAAACTGAGCGTGTTTCGGATCGGCGCGACCTATCTGGGGGCCAATTGCGTGCACGAGGATAAATGGTGGTCAAATACGGCGCCGACGGCATCGCCCCGCGCGAGCTTTACCAGGAGGACCTGGCCATCGTGCGGGACAATCCGTTCGAGGCGGCGATCAAGCCGGTCTTTGAACTGGCCGCAATCGAATATGGTCGCGCGGACTTTGGCCTGATCGGCGGCAGGGCGCAGACCTACGAGATCAACAGCAATCCGCATGTCGAATTTCCGACCAAACACCCGTCGGAATTCCGCCTCGAGAGCTATCGGCTGTTCAAGGAGAATTTCTTCAATGCGCTATCGAAAATTGATTCCACTGAATAATACCTGATGAAACGAGCATAGATGTCCGATGACATCCGCCTGGAAGTATCGAAATCACAGCCCATCCCGGATGGGGTTGTTGTCTTCACAATAATTAGAGACGAACGCTATCTGCTTCCGTTCTTCTTCGAACACTATCGCGCCTTGGGCGTAGTCCAGTTCGTGGTCTATGACGACCGTTCTGGTCGGGACACGGTGGATTTTCTGATGGCCCAGGCCGATTGCGTGGTCGTGCGTTCCGACCATGGATTCGGCGACAGTTTCGGGACCGACTCTGTCGGCGTGCAAAGACGCTTGCCGATGGTCCTGAAGGAGGTCGTGCCCGATAACCTGTTCCCAGGCCGCTGGGTGCTCACCGTGGACGCCGATGAGTTCCTGATCCTTCCTCCGCCCTTCGTCGACCTTGCCGCTTTCGTCAGCTTCCTGGACCGCATCGGTCAGCCCTACGCCACCGCCCCGATGGTCGACTTCTACGGCGAGAGCCTCGACGCCAGAAACTATAGCCACAGCCTGGGGCCGTTCGCCGGCAATCCCTATTTCGACGCCGGACCCTACTATTACTGGACCGGCTATCTGGCGCCTGTGCCGTTCATGGGCGGGATTCGGCACCGAATGCTCAAGATGCTTTGCCAGAGACGACCCGACCTGTTGAAGAGCATCTATGGCGATCTCATCCCAGGCCCGGCCAAGTCGTGGAAGGTCCCGTTGCTCAAGCACGGTTGCGGGGTAAGGCGCCTGGGGGATCACGAGATCAGCGTCGCCCCCGCGACGAGCGGGGCGACCGCCCTGGCGCACTTCAAATTCTGCCCCGATCTCGACGGCAAGATCGAGCGCGCGCTGAGTGAACGGCAGTATTACAACGCCTCGGCCGAGTACGCTTTTCTCAAGACGGCCATCGAGGAACTGGGGTCAGACAGCCTCGTCGGCGCGGAAACCAGGCGTTTCGAGGGCGCAGCGTCGCTGGGCACCGCGGGTCTGCTGGAAACAGCGTCCGCCTGATCAGGCGGGTTGGGGGGTTCGTGCTGCGTCATACCGGGCCCACATCGGCGCGCAGTCGATCATCGCCGCCTGGCTCATCGCCTGATCGATGGCCATCACCGTCAATCCCGCCTCGAGCGACTCATATGGGGTCACCGGAAACGGCGCTCGGCCCTCCAAGGTCGCCAGCAGATCGAGCGCCATGGCCTGGTCTGCGCCGTTGTGGTTGTCGTCGGTCCGATTGGCATAGTCGATCCGCTCCGGCTTGCGGCGGCTGAGCGCGGGGCGGATCATCAACTTGTTGCGCACCAGATCGGCGATCAGGGTCCCGTCCGTGCCGGCGACATACCAGCGGCGTTCCTGCAACGAGACATGGCTGTTGGAATGGAAGGCGAGGCAAAGGCCGCCTTCATATTCGACCAGCGCGGTCTGGTGGTCGGCGAGATCCATGTCCGACTGAAAGGCGTCGTTGGCCGCCGACCAGCCGGCGTCGCGCAGGACATAGGCCGGCGAGCCGTCGTCATAGGACCTGCGAACCTCGCCGCGCTCGCCGTGGAAAATGCGCCGGCCGCCGAAGCTCGCCACCCGGGCCGCCCGGCTCCCGGCGATCCGGCCGAAGATATCGAAGTCGTGGCAGACCTTGTCGAGCAGGTATGAGCCGCCCCAGGCCGCCTTGCGTCGCCAGTTGCGCGCCAGATAGGCGCCGTGTTCGGGATGCAGATGCTCTGTGGCGTCCATCGATATCAGTTCGCCCAGTTCGCCGGCGTCCACGCGGGCGATGACTTCGCGCACGATCGGCATCGAGCGCATGACCAGGCCGATGTAGAGCGGCGCTTGCGCCCGGGCGGCAAGCATCCTGGCCAGGGCGAACGACTCGTCCTCTGTCCGCACGATGGGTTTTTCCGCGAAGATCGGAAAGCCAGCGCTGAGAGCGGCGGTAAGATGCTGGAAATGGAGGTGGTTGGGGGCGCCCATCATCACAAGGTCGAAGGGACCGTCGGCGAGAAGGGCGGTTTCGTCCGCATAGGCGCGTCCGGGAGCGATTGCCGCTTCCCGAAGGATCGACAGGCCAACCGGAGAGGGATCGGAATAGCCGGCGAGGTCCAGCGGCCAACCCACCTCCTTCATCGCGCCAAGAACGTGGGCGATCCTCTGGCCAAGGCCGATGACGCCGATCCTGTATGCGTTCACGCGGCCGCCTCCGCCTCCTCGGCTACAAAGCCCTTCCAGCCGTTCATGTATTCGACGAAGGCGGGGCCCAGCCCCTCGCGACGCAAATGATCGCGGCTGACGGGCAGGGCGATAGGCTGGAAATCGGCGTCGGCGGCCACGCGCGCGGGGAAGTCGTGGTGCAGCACCGCCGCGCGGCCGATGATCGCAAAGTCGGCGCCGTGACCCAGGAGGCGGCGCACAGTCTGAGCGCTCGTGATCTTGCCGGCCGCCCCCAGGCGCGTGGCGCCGCGGGGCAGGTCGGTGAACCAATCGATCAGCGGACGGGCGGCGAAGGCGTCGTCGACCGGGGCCTTGAAGGCATCCCACAGCGACATGTCGAGGAAGTCGAGATCGCCAGAAAGCAGGAGATCCGCCGCCAGGTCGCGAATTTCTCCCATGACCAGTCCGAAGCGCTCGGGCGACAGGCGCAGGCCAAGCTGGAAATCCGGGCGGCAGCGCGCGCGGATGCCGGCGATGATCTGCCTGACGACCCGCGCGCGGTTTTCGGGCGAGCCTCCGTAAGCGTCTGTGCGGCGGTTGGTCTGCGGCGACAGGAACGCACACAGAATGTAGCCATGCGCGCCGTGGATCTCGACGCCATCGAAACCGGCCTTTTGGGCGCGCGCCGCCGCGGCGACGAAGTCGTCGATCAGCGTTTCGACCTCTGCGGTTGTCAGGGCCCGGGCGCAGGTCTCCGCGTCGTCGGATGGGCCGACCGGCGTTTCACCGATCAGCTCGCGCGGCGATCGGATGCCCGCATGGTGGAGCTGCAGGGACGCGACGGCGCCCTGCGCCTTGATCGCCGCCGCCAGCCGCGTCAGGCCGGGGAGGTGGTCGTCGCTATAGACCCCAAGCTGACCCGGGAACCCCTGACCCTGACGCTGCACATGCGATGCGCAGGTCATCACCAGGCCAAAGCCGCCCTCCGCGCGCATGGTCAGCCAGCGAAACTCGTCGTCTGAGAGCCGCCCGTCCGGGTAGCTCTGAAGATTGGTCAGCGGGGCCAGCATCAAACGGTTCTTCCACGCCGGTCCGCGGGCGAGAGACAAGGGCGAGAACGGATCGGTCAAGCGGCGGCCTCTTAAGGTTTCGTCGAGGGTGCGCCATAACCCAGGATCGCCGCCGCGTCATGCACCGGTTTTGCAAATCCGCGCCGACGGCGAGCATTGCGCGCCTCATCCTTCCTGTCTTACGGTCCATCCGACAGTGAACGCCGATCAGGAAGCGGGACGGCGGCGCGGGATGGAAGGATAGCCGACGATGAAATTCACCTGGTTCAACCTGATGCCGTGGCCGTTTCTGCCGGACGATTTTCGCGAGAAAAACCATTCGGTCTGGGTCGATATCGACCAGCGCCTGTTCGATCCGGTGAAAAGCAACGCGGTCTACAACACCTACATGGACCTCTTGGAATACGCCGACACGCTGGGCTTCGACGGCATTGGCGTGAACGAGCATCACCAGAACGGCTATGGCATCATGCCGTCGCCCAACATCATCGCCGCCGGCCTCGCGCGCCGGACCAAGAACGCCGCCATCGTCGTGCTGGGCAACTCCATCGCCCTCTACAATCCGCCGGTTCGCGTGGCCGAGGAATTCGCCATGCTCGACTGCATCTCCGGCGGTCGGCTGGTGGCCGGTTTTCCGGTCGGCACCTCGATGGACACCAACTATTGCTACGGCCAGATACCGGCGCTCACCCGGGAGAAATATGCCGAGGCCCACGAACTGATCATCCGCGCCTGGACCGAGCGCGATCCCTTCGCCTTCAATGGCCGCTACAACAAGCTTCGGCACGTCAACATCTGGCCAAGGCCCATCCAACAACCGCATCCGCCGGTGCACATTCCAGGCGGCGGTTCGGTCGAGACCTATGACTTCTGCATCGACAACACCTATTCCTATTCGTACCTCAGCTTCACCGGCTATCTGAGAGCCAAGGCGCTGCTGCAGGGCTACTGGAACCGGGTGGAGGAGCGGGGCGCGCCGGACAAGTCGCCCTATCGCGCCGGTTTCGCCCAGACCATCTGCGTGGCCGAGACCGACGAGGAAGCCGAGCGGCTCTATTGGCCGCATATCCATTATTTCTATAACCGGTGCCTGCACGTCTACCCTGGCTTCGCCGACGCGCCGGGCTATCGGACGATCAAGACCATCCAGGCCGGGGCGCTCTCGCAATATGCGCCGCCCAGGGGCTTTGGCGAGCTGACCTGGAAGGACCTGACCGAAGGCGGCCACGTCATCGCCGGGTCCCCAGAGACCGTGCGCCAGCGCATGGAAGAGCTGATCAAGGGCCTCAACGTCGGCAACATCTTCTGCCTGATGCACGTGGGCGACATGCCGGCCGAGAAGTGCATGTATTCCTCCAAGCTGTTCGCCGAGAAGGTGATGCCGAAGCTGCGCGGCCTGTTCCCGGAGTGGGAGAGCGACGAGCGCTTCTGGTGCCATCCGATCGCCGACCGCGCGGTCCCGGGCTCCCTTCCGGCCGCGCCGACCACCGCGCCGGGCGCGACGCCGCGCGCCACTGTCCCGGCCGAGTAGACGGGCGTGAGCGCGATGCAATCAAAGACCGTGGAAACACGCCATGCGACCGTTCGTTATCTCGAGGGCGGCGCCGGCGAGCCGCTGGTATACCTGCATGGCGCGGGCGGCATGACCGACGGCGACCCGCTGTTGGCGGAGCTCGCCAAGACCTACCACGTCCACGCGCCGTTCCTGCCGGGCTACGGCGACGCCGCCGAATGCGCCACCCTGCGCGACATGCTCGACTTCACCCTGCACGGCTGGGATGTCGTCGAAGCCCTGGGCCTGAAGAACCCGATCCTCGTCGGCCACTCGATGGGCGGGATGATCGCGGCGGAAATGGCGGCGCTGGCGCCCAACGATGTCTCACGCCTGGTGCTGATCTGCCCCGCCGGCCTGTGGCTCGATGACACGCCGATCCCGGATATGTTTTCCCTGCTGCCTTTCGAGCTGCCCAAATTCCTGTTCCACGATCCCGAGGCGGGGGCGAAGCTGATGACCTCGGGCCTCGACATCAGCGATCCGAAATTCCTCCAGGACTATCTGGTCCGCAATGCCCGCCAGATGGGCATGGCCGGGAAGATCCTGTTCCCGGTGCCGGAGCGGGGGCTCGCCGAGCGGCTCTATCGGGTCAAGGCAAAGACGGTGATCGTCTGGGGGGCGAGCGACAGGATGATACCGCCGGCTTACGGCCCCGCGTTCCAATCCGCCATCGCCGGCTCGACGCTGGTCAGCGTGCCTAAGGCCGGTCACATGGTGATCCTCGAGCAGCCGGCCAAGGTCGCCCGGGCCATAGCATCCGTGGCCTGAGGCGATGAAGACGGGGGACCTGGGTCCGGTCCAAAACGTCAGCCGCCTCACCCTGGGCGGTGGCGGAATCGGCCAGGGCTGGGGCGCCACCAGCCGCGAAGAAGCGATGGCCACGGTTCGCATGGCCGTCGACAAAGGCATTACCTTCATCGACACCGCGCCGCTCTATCGAAACTGCGAACAGATCATTGGGGAGACCTTCCAAGGAGCGCCGCCGCCTCAGGTGCGGTTCACCAGCAAGTGCCGCCTGGGCACGCCGCCGCCCGGTGAAACCTCTTCGCGCCTCACCCAGTCGCTGGAGGCCAGCCTGGCCGCCATGCGGCTTGACCATATTGATTTGTTTTTTCTGCACACCAATCTGTGCGCGGACCATTATGTCTTTGCAGTTCGCCCCGACCGACAGGATGTCTTCGCCACCCGCTGGCGCACCTATGCCGAAGAGTTCATCCCGGCGATGGAAGCCTTGCGGACATCGGGCAAGATCGGCCACTGGGGGATCACCGGCGTCGGCGTCCCGGCCACCGTCTTGCGGGCCATGGCCCACACCCCGCCGCCCGCGGCGGTCCAGGCGATCACCAATCTGCTCGACAGCGCCGGGAGCATGAAGAACTTCGCCGAGCCGGAAGGCCCCCACGAGATCATCGCCGAGGCCAAGGTGCGGGGTATAGGCGTCATGGGCATCCGCGCCGTCCAGGCCGGCGCCCTGACCGACCGCATCGATCGCGATCTGCCGGACGGTCATGCAGAGCGCCGCGATTTCGATCGGGCCGCGCCGTTCCGCGCACTTTGCCGCGAGCTTGGCGAGGACCCGGCGGTCCTCGCGCATCGTTACGCCCTCTCCATGCCAGGGGTCGATACGGTGATCCTGGGCGTCAAGAACCGTGAAGAGCTGGGCCAGTGTCTCGCCGCCGAGGCGGCCGGCCCGCTGGACGCGGCGGTGACCGCCCGGATCGATGGGTTGGGTTTGCGGGGCTAAATGCGGACACTCCCTCCCCATGAGGGGAGGGAGCAGTCCTAAATCTGCCTCGCCCTGCCGGCCCAGTAGGGGGCGCGGACCTTGCCCCTCTGGATTTTGCCGGCCGGGCTGCGGGGCAGTTCGCTGGCGAACTCTATCGAACGGGGCGCCTTGAAGCCCGCGAGACGGCCCCGGGCGAACGCCAGTATGTCGGCGCCGAGGGTCTCGCTCGGCTGGTGGCCGGGGTGAAGGGTGACCACCACCTTGACCTCTTCGCCCCACTCATCGTTGGGAACCCCGATGGCGCAGCTGTCCTCGACGCTGGCGTGCTTGATCACCTCATTGTCGATTTCCTGGGGGTAGATGTTGACGCCGCCGGAGATGATGCACTCGGCGGTGCGCCCGGTGAGGAACAGATAGTCGTCCTCGTCCAGATAGCCGACGTCCCCCAGGGTGAAGTAGTCGCCCCTGTGCGCCGCGGCGGTCTTGTCGGGGTCCTTGAAATATTCGAACGGCGCGATCGGCGAAACCTTGAAGTAGATGGTCCCCGAGCGATTGGGCTCGGTGATCTCGACGCCTTCCTCATCGACCAGCTTGGCGGCGCCCGGCGCCGGCAGTTTGCCGACCGTACCCGGCTTGGCGAGCCACTCCTGCGAGGTGATGACGAACCCCGCGCCGCCTTCGGAGCCGGCATAGTATTCGTTGAGGATCGGCCCCCACCAGTCGATCATCGCCTTCTTCACCTCGGGCGGGCAGGGCGCGGCGCCGTGGATGATGAAGTTGAGGCTGGTCAGATCGTACTTGGCCTTGACCGCTTCGGGCAGGGCCAGGAGCCGCTGGAACATGATCGGCACCAGATGGGCGCGGGTCACCTTGTACCGCTCGATGGTGCGCAGGACGTGTTCGCTGTCCCAGCGATCCAGAAACACCAGGGGATTGCCCTGGGCCATGGCCGAGCGGACATCGAAGGCCAGCGGCGCGGCGTGGTAGGCGGGTCCCGCGCACAGCTGCACATCGTTGGGCGCGCCGGGTCCCGGGACCAGCACCGCCGGACTGTTCCTGCGGTAGACGCCCTTGGGCCTGCCGGTGGTTCCCGAGGTGTAGAGCATGCCGCCGCCCAAAATCGGGTCGTCGATGTCGGCGCCGTCCAGCGGCGCGATGCCGGCGGCATAGGGCGTGAAGCCCGGCGCATCCTCCCCGATCGATATCTTGATCCGGACATCGGGGGTCTTGGCCTGCAACGCGGCGGGATACCGCGTCTCGGCGATCAGGGCCTTGGCCTCGCAATCGTTGATGATGTACTCGACCTCGTCGACGGTCAGGTGCCAGTTCACCGGCGTGATCCGATAGCCGCCGCGCAGCGCGGCGCTGAGCACCTCGACGAACTCGGCGCGGTTGCTGCACATCAGGGCCACCGCGTCGCCCTGGCGAACGCCGTTGGCGCGCAGCAGCCGGACAACGCGATTGGCGTTGGCGTTGACCTCGAAGAAAGTGCGCGCGCCAATCGGGTCGTAGATGGCGACGGCGTCCGGCTTATGGCTGGCCCAGACGCTGGCGGTCATGCCCTTTGTGGCGGCCTCGATGAGGCGCTCCGATAGCTCCGGCATCGCCAGCGCTCCTTGAAAAAATCGCGCCTCGTCGGCGTCTGTAGGACAATCCCTCCATTGATTGCCTTGCCGCGCGTCCGTCAAGGCCCCGCTGGCGACCGGCCACGCGGCGGCGCCCAAGCCTCTGAAAGTAAGCTCCAATTTACCCTGTCGCTTAACGACAGTGAAACAGCGGACGGCGCATCGTCCCGGCGTAATCGCGCGGCAAACGGCGCGAAAAAACGATAAAAAAAAGTGGGTGGGCGAAATGCGAACTGCGACCCTCGTCAGCCTGGGCGCCTCCGCGGTGCTCGGCGTCGGCGCCCTGCTGGTGGCCAAGGTCTGGCTGCCGCAGTCGTCGGCACAGCACGGAAATCGCGTGACCGCGAACTCTGAAGCCACGGTGCCAGTAGTGGTGGCGCGCGGGGAGATTCCCTATGGGACCAAACTCGATGCCGGCCGGCTGCAGGTTACGCGCGTACCGCTGAGCGCCGCGCCGCAAGGCGCGTACGCGACAATCTCCCAGGTCATCGCCCAGCCCGGCGGCGCGCCCCTGGTGCTGGTGCCGATCTCCGCCAGGGAGGCGGTGCTGCCGACCAAGCTGAGCGGCGGCGGCGCCAAGCCGACCCTCGCCGCGGTGATCTCTGAGGGCATGCGCGGCTTCACCATCGGCGTCACCGAGGTGGCCGGCGGCGGCGGCCATGTCCTACCCGGCGACCGGATTGATGTGGTCCTGACCCGTGATCTCTCAACACTGGCCGGAGCGCCCGCGGGAGGCGGCAAGCGTCTGGTTTCCAACGTGGTCATCCAGGACGTGCGGGTTCTCGGCATGGATCTCAATGCCGATCCGACGTCGACCGCGGCGGCCATCGCCCACACGGCGACACTGGAGGTTTCGGTCGAAGACGCCGAGAAGCTGGCGCTGGCCGCCCAGGCCGGCACGCTTTCTCTGGCGCTGCGGCGAACCGGATCAACCGATATCGCGGTCGTTCGCCCGGTCGGTAACGGCGACCTTGGCGCCGGCGTCGGGGGGGTTACCGCTATCGCGAGACCGGTCCTGATCCAGGTTCGTCATCGCGCTCCCAGGGCCGCGCCTCCGATGGACCATCACGAGATCATCGTCGTCCACGGCGAAACCAAGTCCAGCGTCGATGTTCCCTACGAATTGCGGTCCGGCCTCTAAAGTCCCGACCGCTGGAGAATTCCGCCATGCATCGTTTCCTCACCCTTGCCGCCTGCGCGGTCGCCCTCGGCGGCGCGGTCGCCGCCTCGCCGGCCCGAGCCCAGGTTTCCGCCGATGAAGGCAGCCTCCGTACGATCTCGGTGCCCAAGGACAAGTCGGCCGCGTTTCACCTCGACTATCCGGCCAGTGAGATCGTCGTCGCCCAGCCCGACACCCTGCAGCTGGTGGCGACCACCGACCGCAGTTTTTATGTTCGGGGCAAGCAGATCGGGGTGACCAACATCCTCATCTATGACGCCCAGCACCACCTGGCGCAGGTCGTCGACGCCCGCGTCGGCTATGACACCGACAATCTGCAGACCGATCTCGCCGCCGCCCTGCCGGGCGAGCCGGTGAAGGCGGCCAATTTCGCCGGCGGCATTCTGCTGACCGGAGAGGTTTCGACCAGCAACGTTGCCGCCAGGGCCGACGCCATCGCCGAACGCTATGCGCCCAAGGCGGTGCAATCGGCGCTCACCGTCCGCATGGCCCAGCAGGTGATGGTCGAGGTGCGGATCATCGAGGCCTCGCGCACGGCGCTGAAGGATCTCGGCATCAATCTCAACGTCCAGAACATCTCCGGATTCACCCTGAACACCGGCAACGGCCTGCTCAACAACAACACCCCTCAGGGCGCCCTTAACGTGGGGGGCCGTATCGGCTCGGTGTCGATCAACGCCACCCTCGACGCGCTGGAGACCAAGGGCATCATTCACACGCTGGCCAAGCCCAATCTGGTCGCCATGTCCGGCGAGGAAGCCAGCTTTCTGGCCGGCGGCGAGTTCCCCTTTCCGATCCCCAACGGCAACAACGGCGTGACCATCGAGTTCCGCACCTTCGGCGTGAAGCTCAACGTCGTTCCCACCGTGCAGGATTCGGGTGAGATCCGCCTGAAGATCGCCCCCGAGGTCAGCCAGCTCGATCCCGCCAACGGCGTCACCCTGCAAGGCTTCAAGGTCCCGGCGATCACCGAACGCCGCGCGGCCACGTCGGTCGAGCTGCGCGATGGCCAGAGCTTCGCCATCGCCGGCCTGTTCCAGAAGGACATGATCCGCTCGGTCAGTCAGGTCCCGTGGCTGGGCGACGTTCCGGTGCTGGGGGCGCTGTTCAAGTCTTCGGACTGGCAGCACAACGAGACCGAGCTGGTGATCATTGTCACCCCGCACCTGACCACGCCGGTCGACCATCTGGCCCAGCTTCCCGACCCGCTGAGAGGCGTCGACGAGCCAAGCCCGATCGACCAGATCCTGCTTGGCAAGGGCTACGACGGCGCCCCGGCGGCGCAGACCGCGCCGGCCCCGCAGGTCGTCGCCACGGCCAAGCCCTGAGCCCGCCATGATGGGTGACCCCAATCTGGAAGGCCGCCACGTCCTGGTCATTGGCCAGCGGCTGGGACCGATCGCCAGCGAAGCGATGCCCGGCGCCAGGGTCGAGGTTGGCGCCGCCGCGGACCTCGACCTCGCTCAGGGCGTGCACCTGGCGCTGGAACTGATCGTCATCGATGTCGAGGCGGCCGAGGCGGCCGTGCTGGCCGGCCTGATCGACACACTGGGCCGGCGCCCATCGCCCCCGGCGGTGCTGCTCACCGGCGGCCACATGCCGACAGTGCTGATCAAGGCTCTGATGCGCCTGCCGAGGAGCGATGTGCTCGAGGCGCCGTTCGCCGCATCCGATCTGGCCCGCGCGGCCGTTGCTCTCCTCGCCGAAGCGTCGGCGGTCGTCCCGGCCCACCGTCGCTCCAGTTGCTGGAGCGTCACCGGGGCCGTGGGCGGCTGCGGAGCGACCACGGTCGCCGTCGAGGTCGCCGCCAACCTTGCCCAGCGCTACGGCAAGGATCGGAGGGTGGCCCTCGTCGATCTCAATCTCAGCGGCGGGGCGGCGAGCGCCTATTTGGGCGCCAGCGCCAACATGCAGCTGGCCGAGGCCTCGAGCGCGCCCGAACGCATCGACGCGGCGTTGCTCGAAGCCTTCGCGGTCAAGGTGTTTCCGGGCCTCGACCTGCTCGCCTGTCCGCGCGATTCCCGCGGCTACACCAAGATCGCGCCGCTGGCTGTCTGCCGGGTGCTCGAGGTCGCCTGCCAAGTCTATGATTTCGTGGTCGTCGATCTGCCCCGCCATCACCAGCCATGGACGATGGACGTCCTCGCCGGTTCTGACGAAATCCTGGTGGTGTCCGAGCTGACCGTGCCGGCGCTGCTGGCCGCCCGCGATCTGGCTTGCGAAATCGAAACCGACATGGCCGACGGCGCGCGGCCGCGGATCATCCTCAATCGCGTTGCGGCCCGTGTGTTTGGCCCCGCCCCGTCCCTGGCGGAAGCTGAAAAGGCGCTGCAGCGCAGGGCCGATGGCGGCATCACTTCCGACTGGGAGGCGGCGGCCACGTCCGCCAACCTGGGCGGCTCGATCGCCAGGCACAGACCGCGGTCGAAGATCGTTCGCGACATCGATGTCCTGGTGCAGCGCCTGGCGGCGCCGGCCGACGCACACGCAAAGAAGGTCGCCTGATGAGCCGTTTTGCCTTCCGCCGCGAGGCCGTCCCGGCCCCGGCGCCCACGCCGCTGGTCGACGTTGAACCCGCCGCTCCTGTCGCGGCGCCCCAGCCGGCGGCCCAGGTCAGCGACGGTCTGCTGGACATGCGCCTCAAGCTGCACGCCTGGCTGATCGACGAGATCGATCTTTCCAAGCTGGAAAAGATGGAAGATAGCGAAATTCGCCGCCAGGTTCGCAAGCTGGTCGGGGATTTCGCGCGCAGCGAGCGGCTGGCCTACAACGCCGCCGAACTCGATCGCCTGAGCAACGAGGTTTTCGACGAGATGGTCGGCCTGGGGCCGATCGAACCCCTGCTGCAGGACGAGTCGATTGCGGACATCCTGATCAACGGGCCGTTCCAGGTCTACGTCGAGCGTCGCGGCGAACTGGAAGCGACCCCGGTTCGGTTTCGCGACAACGAGCATCTCTTACGCATCGTCAACCGCATCGTCGCCAAGGTCGGCCGGCGGATCGACGAATCCCAGCCGATGGTCGACGCTCGGCTGCCGGACGGGAGCCGGGTGAACGCCGCCATCTCCCCGGTGGCCATCGACGGCGCGGCGGTCTCGATCCGCAAATTTTCGAAAAAGCCATTCGACCTCGAGCGGCTGGTCGAGTTTGGGGCCATGCCCGCGTGCGTGGCCGAATTTCTTCACGGCGCCGTGCGCTCGCGAATTTCGACGGTGATTTCGGGCGGGACGGGATCTGGCAAGACCACCCTGCTCAACGCGCTTTCCTCGGCCATCAGCGTCAAGGAGCGGCTGATCACCATCGAGGACGCCGCAGAGCTGCAGCTTCAGCAGCCGCACGTCGTGCGCCTGGAAACCCGTCCGCCCAACATCGAGGGCAAGGGCGAGATCCGCCAGCGCGAACTGGTCAAGAACGCGCTGCGCATGCGCCCCGACCGGGTGATCCTGGGCGAGGTGCGGGGCGAGGAAGCCTTCGACATGCTGCAGGCGATGAACACCGGCCACGAAGGCTCGATGGCCACCATCCACGCCAATACGCCAAGGGACGCGATCACCCGGCTAGAACAGATGGTCGCCATGTCGGGCATGGCCCTGACGCCGGAGTCGATCCGCGGCCAGATCGGCTCGGCGGTGCAGTTGATCATTCAGGTGATGCGCCTTTCCGACGGCAAGCGGCGCCTGACCAGCGTCACCGAGATCACCGGCATGGAAGGCCAGGTGGTGCAGATGCAGGAAATCTTCGCCTTTCATCGCATCGCCACCGACGCCGACGGAACGGTACAGGGCGAGTTTCGCGCCACCGGCCTTCGCCCCAAGAGCATGGACGAAATGCTCCGGCGCGGCATCCGCTACGATACCGCCAACTTCGATCCCGGCCGGCCGCTCGGCTGAACGCGCGATGGCCGGCTTTCACCTCAACGTCGACCCGCGCCTGGCCTTTCTGGTGCTGGTGTTCGCCGCCGTGTTCTCGGTCGGCCAGGCGATCCATGGCCTGTTCAGCGTCGGCAAGAACAAGCTGGCGGTCAATCGCCGCCTGGCGGTGGCCGAACGCACCGGCTCGCTCGGCGACCTGGTGGTCGAGCTGCGCAAACAGCGTGGACTCAACGAGGGCGGCGAGCGGATCATCTCTTGGCAATGGCTGTCGGACCTGATCATCCGCTCGGGCGTTCCCTTCCAGGCCAGGCGATGGGCGATGATGATCGCCGCTGTCGGCATTGGCGCCGGCGTCGCCGTGTTCGCGGTCTCCCATAGCCCGCCGGTGGCGCTGGCGGGTGGCGCCGCCATGGCGGTGATGGTCCCCATCTTCTATCTGAAATTCAAGGCTGGCGACCGGGCCAAGAAACTTGGCCTGCAACTGCCCAACGCCCTTGAGGTGATCGTCCGCAGCCTCGAGACGGGCCACCCGGTTCCCACGGCCGTCGCCCTGGTCGGTCGCGAGATGCCCGATCCCATCGGCTCCGAATTCGGCATGGCTGGCGATGAGATCGCCTATGGCGCGACCTTGGAGCAGGCCGTGGCCCGCATCGCCGAACGCTGCCGCCACGCCGACATCGACCTCTTCGCCGCCACCATTCGCCTGCAGGAGCGGGCCGGCGGCAATCTCACCGGGCTTCTGAAGATGCTGGCCCGAACGGTTCGGGAACGCCAGAAGATGCGCCTGAAGATCAAGGCGGCCTCATCGGAGGGCCGCGCCTCGGCGATCATTCTCACCGCGGCGCCGATCTGCGTTCTGGTGCTTCTGACCTTCGCCAGCCCGCATTTTTATGGCGACGTGATCAATGAGCGGCCGGTGCGGATGGGGCTGGCCATCCTCGGGGGCTGGATGTTCCTGGGCAATCTGGTGATGCGCAAAATGATCGATATGAGGATTTAGGCGCGCCATGGACACGGGCCTTCTGCAGACCGTTCTGACTTTCGCGTCCGCCGCTCTGATCGTCACCGGGGTCGGCGGGGCGGGGTTTGTCATCCTGCGCAGCGCCGCCGCCGGAACCCGCCGTCGCGCTCGGCTGGGCGGGGACGCCATGATCGCCGGCAGGCCGGCCATGGGCCCGCCGCCGGGCGCCGGCGCCGTGGCCGGAGTGGTGAGGGGCATGCGCCGCCTTGGCGACCGCGTGGCCATCAAGGATCCGGCCCAGCTTTCCGCCCTGCGCAGCCGCCTTGTCCAGGCCGGGTTTTTCAATCGCGAGGCGGTGACCGTCTATCTGGGCGCCCGCGCGGTCGCCATGATCGCGGCGATCGCCGCCACTGCCGCCTTGATCCCCTGGGCCCTCAGCGGGGCTGGCGGCATGGGTGCGGTGGCCATGGCCGGCGCCTTCGCCGTCGCGGCGATGCTCGGCCCAGACCAGGTAATCAAGGCGCGCCGCGCCAAGCGCGAACGCGAATACCGCGACGGCTTCCCAGACCTGCTGGACCTGCTGGTCGCTTCCGTCCAGGCGGGCCTGAGCCTCGATGCGGCGGTCAGCCGGGTCACCGACGAGCTGGTCAGGCGCTATCCACATCTGGCCGAGCACCTGAAGTTCCTGACCCTCGAACTGCGCGCCGGCCGCTCGCGCAAGGAGGCCTGGGGGGCCTTCGCCGAGCGCCTCGGCATCGAGGAGGCGAAGTCCCTGGCGACCATGCTGCGCCAGGCCGAGGAGATGGGCACCAGCCTGGGAGAAACCCTGGCCATCTTCTCTGAAGACATGCGCGCCAAGCGCATGCTGCGGGCCGAGGAAAAGGCCATGGCCTTGCCGGCCAAGCTGATGATCCCGCTGATCCTGTTCATTTTCCCCTGCCTGCTCGGGGTGCTGATCCTGCCAGCCGCCTTCCGGATCTCCCAGACCCTGCTCAACCATTGAGGCGCGTCGGCCGGCCGCATCCGGCCGGTGGCGTTTTGGCGCCAACGAAGGCAAGCTGAGCCCGACTCGTTCGCGGGTGAGCGGCAAGGCGCGGGAGGCGGGGATGGGGATGCGGTTGGCGGCGGCTCTGGGGGCCTGCCTTGCGCTGGCGGCAGGCGCCGCAAGCGCGGACGATCGGGTGACCCTCTCGCAAGGCGCCCTGCAGGGCGTGACCTTAGGGGTGGTGACGAGCTTCAAGGACATACCCTACGCCGCGCCGCCGATCGGGCCGTTGCGCTGGCGGCCCCCGGCTGCACCAGAGGCATGGAGCGGGGTGCGCAAGGCCGACGCCTACGGGCCGCAGTGCATCCAGCCGGCGCGGCCCGGCTCGACGACGCCGATGAGCGAAGACTGCCTGAGCCTGAACATCTGGACCCCCGCGGGCCGCACGCCGTCTTCGAAAATGCCGGTGATGGTATGGATCCACGGCGGCGTCTTTGTCTTCGGCTCGGGCGCCACGCCCTTCTATGACGGCGGCCACTTCGCTGAACGCGGCGTTGTGCTGGTGACGATCAACTATCGCCTGGGCCGCATCGGCTTTTTCGCGCACCCGGCCCTGACCCGCGCGGAGCCGGGGGGACTGCTTGGCAACTATGGCCTGATGGACCAGATCGCCGCGCTTCAATGGGTGAAGGCCAACATCGCCGCGTTCGGCGGCGACCCGGCCAACGTCACCGTCTTCGGGGAAAGCGCCGGCGCCATTTCGGTCAACTATCTGCTCACCAGCCCGATGGGCGGGGGTCTCTTCTCCAAGGCCATCGCCGAGTCCCGCTTTGGCCGCGTGGAGGCCGCGCCGGTCCGCGGCGGCGCCCGCTCGGCCGAGGCGATCGGAACCGGCGTCGCCCGCGGCCTCGGCGTCAAGGGCGACGACGCCGCCGCGCTGGCGGCCCTGCGCGCCCTGCCGGCGGAGAAGCTGAACGCGCCGATCAGCGGCCTTTCAGACCCGACCATTCCCGCGCCGATGATCGATGGGCGGCTGGTCACCGAAACCATTGCGGCGGCCTTCGCGGCCGGCCGTGAGATCAAGATTCCGATGCTGGAGGGCGGCAACAGCTGGGAGGCCAGCCTGATCCCCGCCATCGCCAAGGACCCCGAAGCGACCCTGAAGCGCGCGGGGCCAGATCGCGCCAAGGTCATGGCTTTGTGGGGCGCGTCCGGCGACCTGGTGAAGACGGCCATGGACCTGACCACCGACAGCATGATCACCGAGCCGGATCGCTTCCTCGCCCGCCAGATGACCCGGGCTGGAGAGCCCGTGTTCGTCTATCGCTTCAGCCACGTGCCGGCCGTCCTTCGCGGCAAGACCCCGGGCGCCCCGCACGGCGGGGAAGTCGCCTACGTGTTCGACAACCTGCCAGACCATGACCTGACGCTCGGCTTCATGGAAATTCCGGCGGCGACGCCAGAGGACCGCAAGCTCGCCGACGCGATGATCGCCTATTGGGTCGCGTTCGCTAGCAGCGGCGAGCCAGGCAGCGCCGGCGGAGTCCCCTGGCCGGCGGTCAGCGCCGGCGACGACGTGGTCATGGAGTTCGGCGATGACGGCCCCGTGGTCCGCCACGATTTCGAAAAGGCGCGCCTCGACCTGCTGGCAGCTAAGGCCCACACGGCGCCGACCGCGCCTGTCGATAGCAAATGAAGATGTCCGCCTTTCGTAGCACATCAAATGTCCGCTTCTTGGTTGTAGCTGTGCCTGTGGGATTGTGGTCG
>Ga0208849_1000716_pt1 | contig 28106 bp, 23 predicted proteins | sample NGESurdeep072012_10_FD_184470 | JGI IMG/M metagenome (GOLD analysis project Ga0208849, IMG submission 184470) | Arctic peat soil microbial communities from Barrow, Alaska - NGEE Surface sample 53-3 deep-072012 (SPAdes) | ecosystem: Environmental > Terrestrial > Soil > Wetlands > Peat ... | reverse complement strand
TAGCATTACAGTTGTCTTTTTGCTTTGAGGTGAGCGCGTTGAGCGGCGGCCTGGTGAGCCCTTCGCCAGAATGACCATGCGATGACATGCGCGGGTTGAATACGGTTTCGAGCGAGTCTGACGGCGATGCGGCGGATTTCCTGGATTGACCAGCGGATCAGCGGCGGGGTGGTGAGGTTTTGGCTTTTGCCGGGGGGCGCCGTTTGGTTTTTTTGGGCGGCGGCGGATTGGCGCGATGGCGGATCGCGGCCATCATGGCGAAGGCGAGCATCGCCAGCGACACGTGGCGATGCCAGCCATGCCAGGATCGGCTCTCGTTGTGATCGAGCCCGAACTCGTTTTTCGCGGTCTCAAAGCTGTCCTCGATCGCCCAGCGATGGCCTTCGACCGCGACCAGCGTTTCAATGGATGTTCCCGCCGGACACCAGGTGGTGAAGAAGGCGAGGTCACCGTCGGCGATGCGACGACGGATCAGTAGACCGCGCGTCCACAAACCATCATTTGCACGGTTGAATTGCCCGGCCTCGAGATCGGCCAATTCGAGATAGCACCAGTCATGCAGCCGCGGTCCTTTGGTTCCGGCTCCCGCCGACAGGCGCTTCCAGTCGGACGGGCGCCGGGTCCGGGCGAGGTCTGCGGCCGTACCGGCGACCGGCGACCGCTTGCCCCAGGACCGGAACACATGAGCGCTGCTGACCCCCAGCACGTAGCCTTTGCCCGCCCGGCGAAGTTGCTGTTCGATGTCGCCAACACCGTAGACGGTATCACCGGCAACCCACTTGAATGGTACAGACGCGGCTATCGCGCGGGCGATCATTCTCGTCGCCAGCTTGGGTTTGGTCGCAAAGCCGGCATCGGCAGGCACATAGGCGGCTTCCAGACGATCTGGATCGTCGGTCCATTCCTTCGGAAGGTACAGCGCGCGATCGATGAACGCATGACCATGACGCGAAACGTAGGTAGCGAAGACGCCGATCTGGCAGTTGGTAATCTTGCCTGCCGAACCAGTGTATTGCCGCGCCACGCCGCATGACGCTTTGCCCTGTTTGAGAAAGCCGGTCTCGTCGATCACCAGCACCGCATCGTCATCGGCCAAATGCTCGATGACATAGTCGCGGACGATATCGCGCAGGGCATCGGCGTCCCAATCCCTGCGACCCAGGATCGCCTGCTGCCGCCAAGGGCCGGGATCGCCAGCCGCCTCCGCGCGCATCCAACCGGTCTTGCGCTGCTCATCTCCGAGCAGACCTTCCAGGAACAGGCCTGCATTGGTCGCAACACGCTCTTGCGTGAACAACGGACGTATCCGCTTCTTGACTTCTCGAAGCGACGCCGCCCACAACGCAAGCGTCTCTTCAATCGACGCTGCCCGCGCCCACGATCTTCGAATCATGGTTGCCCATTGATTCAGAAGCCTTCCGAAAAAGCAACTGTAGTGCTAGGCCGCGATGCCTTGGTCGCGAATCAAGCTGATGTCGCCGGGGAACGCCTCTTCACTGAACGTCGAGCGGTTCCGTGCCGGTGGCCTCGCCATTGGCATCGGTGGTGATCTTGTCGACCCGTGCCTCCGCCTGCCGCAGCAGTTCCTCGCATCGTCGTTTCAGCACCTCGCCGCGTTCGTAAATGGCGACGGATTCCTCGAGCGGTACCTTGCCTTCCTCGAGCCGCTTGACGATCGATTCCAGTTCCTCGATCGCGCGCTCGAAGCTCAGCTTCTTGACGTCCACTTGGGTGTTTTCGGCCATATTGCTTTCCCGAATGCGCAGCTTCGCACCCGTCGACTCAAGGATAGTTTTGCGGACGTATTGTGGCGGGATTTCACCCGCCCATCAATGCGGTGACATGGGCCGCGACCGATTCTTTCAGACCTTGCAGGTCATAGCCGCCCTCGAGCACTGAGACGATCCGGCCACCGGCGCTGGCGTCGCCGACATCCATCAGCTTGCGCGTCACCCAGCCGAAATCATCCGCCTTGAGATTGAGCGATGCCAGGGGGTCGCGGTGGTGGGCGTCGAAGCCGGCGGAGATGACGATGAGTTCGGGACTGAACTTCTGCAATTGCGGCAGGATGACGTTCTCGAACGCAGAACGGAATTTGACGCTGCCGTCTTCGGGCGCCAGCGGCGCGTTGACGATGGTGTCGTGTTCGCCGCGCTCGCCGCTGGCGCCGGTGCCGGGAAACAGCGGCATCTGGTGCGTCGAGCAATACATCACGGTCGGATCGGCCCAGAAGATATCCTGGGTGCCATTGCCATGATGGACGTCGAAATCAACCACGGCGGCACGGCCGATGCCGTATTTGCGCTGGGCGTGACGCGCGGCAATCGCGGCATGATCGAAAAAACAGAAGCCCATCGGCTTGCCGGTTTCCGCGTGATGTCCGGGAGGGCGCATCGCGACGAACGCGTTGTGGTGGGTGCCGGCCATGACCGCGTCGGTGGCGGCAACCGCGCCGCCGACACCTCGCATCACGGCTTCCCATGTGCCGGGTGACATCGACGTATCGCCGTCGAGATAGACCAGACCGCTCGACGGCGCGATATGCCGAAGTTCCTCGACATAATGCTCGTAGTGGCAAAGCAGGACCTGGTCGAGCGAGCCTTCGGGTGCCGTCTCGCGCACCAGCCGGTCGAAGCTGGCTTCGCCGAGAACCTGCTCAACCGCGCGAATCCGGTCAGGTCGTTCGGGATGCCCGGGCGGTGTCAGATGGTCGAGGCTTGCCGGATGGCTGAGAAGAAGCGTCATGCATTACCCTGGCGCAGCAATTGCGCTTGCGAGAAGGCATTAATCTAGAGAGTCAACGACCGCTCTGAAAGAGCCGCGGCACAATATGGCGCTACAATTCAGTTCATTCGCACAACGGATGCGGCCAAGCGCAAGAATCTGGCGCAGACGTCTCATGACACCATCATAGAGCGACAGTGCAACGATTTCACGAAACCTTGTGCTAAGCCTTCTTGCGGGCAAAGAACGCCTTGAACGCAGCCACCGCCTCCTCGGAGCGCATGCGTTCGCCGAACAGATGGCCTTCCTGGTCGATCCGGCGGGTCAGATCTTCGGGCGGCAGCTTCAGAAGCTTGCGCGAGATCGCAACTGCTTCCGCCGGCAACGCGCAAATCTCGCGCGCCACCTTGCGGGCCTCGGCTTCGGTGTGGCCCGGCGCCACCACGACATTGACGAAACCGGCGACGCGGGCATCTTCGGCACTGATCGTGCGACCCATCACCAGCGCGGCAAACGCCCGCTGGTGCCCGATGGTACGCGGCATCAGCAGGCTGGAGGCGCCTTCCGGGACAAGACCGAGATGGATGAATGGTGTGGAAAATGCCGCGGTGTTGCTGGCGAGCACGTAATCGCAATGGAACAGCATGGTGGTGCCGATGCCGATCGCGACGCCGTCGACCGCGGCGATGATCGGCTTGACGTTATGGGCCAGCGAATAGAGGAACCTGGTGGCATCGGACGCGCGGGGCACGTCGGTGTCCGAGGTGCTGTCGTTGAGGAAATCCTCGAGGTCGTTGCCGGCGGTGAACACGCCGGAGCCGCCGGTGATGATCATGCAGCGAATCGCCGGATTGTTCTGCGCGGTATCGATGGCATCGCTCATGGCGCGATACATGTCCTGGGTGATCGCGTTCTTCTTTTCGGGCCGGCGCAGCGTGATCACCCGGCTCGCGCCCTCGTCGGTGACTATCAGGTGCCCGGTCATGATGCAGTCCTCGAACAAGCAGTATGGCTGGCGAGTCTCGAAGGTGTATCCTACATGATCCGCCACGTAGCCCAAATGCTCCTGCCGATTTTCCACGGGAGTTGGCCTGGAAGGATCCTGATGCGATGCAGTTGACCGGCATTCACCACCTGACCGCGATTTCGGCGAAACCCCGCGAGAATCTCGCATTTTACACCGGTCTGCTCGGCATGCGGCTGGTCAAAAAGACCGTTAATCAGGACGATGTCAGCGCCTATCATCTGTTCTATGCCGACGGAAAGGCCAATCCCGGCACCGACCTGACCTTCTTCGATTTCCCGGCGGCGCCGGAGCGGCGCGGCAGCAACAGCATTTCACGCACGGGATTGCGCCTCGCCGGCGAAAAAAGCCTGGGGTACTGGAGAGATCGCCTTAGAAAGGCGGGCGGCCACACCGGCGATATCATTGAGGTCGACGGCCGGCTGACGCTGCCGTTTGAGGATACCGAGGGCCAGCGGCTGGTGCTGGTCGACGATGGCGGCGCCGGTCCGGCCTCGCCATGGGAGCGCAGTGCGGTGCCGGCGGAACACCAAATTCGCGGCCTCGGTCCGATCGTGCTGAACGTGCATGACCTCGCACGCACCGAACGGGTCCTGACCGGAGTGATGAACATGCGCAGGGAGCGCCATTATGCCGCGCCCGATGCGGCCGGCGAGGTTCATGTGTTTGCCATGGGCGAGGGCGGCGCTGCCGCCGAACTGCATGTGATCGAGCAGATGGATTTGCCGATGGCGCAGCAGGGCGCGGGTGGCGTGCATCACGTCGCGTTTCGCACGCCCGACGATCGGCAATACCACGCCTGGGCGCAGCGGCTGAACGAACTCGGCGTTCGCAACAGCGGCGAGATCGACCGGTTCTATTTTCGAAGCCTGTATTTCCGCGAGCCCAACGGCATCCTGTTCGAGATCGCCACCGACGGTCCGGGTTTTGCGACCGACGAGCCGATGGACGCGCTTGGCGAAAAGCTGGCGCTGCCGCCGTTTCTGGAATCGCGCCGCGCCGCCATCGAGGCAGGGCTGAAGCCGCTCGGCTGAAAATCCCAGCGCAATTTCCACCTCAATGGCTTCATCCTTCGAGACGCATCGCTTCGCGATGCTCCTCAGGATAAGGTCTCAGACCCTCATGGTGAGGAGCGCGCCTTCGCGCGTCTCGAACCATGAGGCCTCCGGAGAAGCGACAATGATTCGAGTGAACCGGAAAGCGCTTTAACCCAGCAGGACCGCGTCGGCGCCGTTCACGGCCTCGGCGCCGTCCATCACGGTCCGCTCCAGCGCGGCCGCCTGCACCGAGATGTTCTCGGCAAAGAACCGCGCCAGCGTGACGTAGCGCTGCGGATCGCCGCCGTCGCGGGCATTGCGGGCTGCAAGCGCCTCGCCGGCCAGCATGCAGCCGCCGAGCGTCGATCCGAACAGCCGCAGATACGGGGTCGCGCCCGCCAGCGCGTCATTCGGCGCCGAACTGATGCGCTCCAGCAGCCAGCGGCTGGTGCGGTCGAGCGATCCGAGAGCGTCGCGCAGCTTGGCGCCGGTGGTGCCGAAGGCGGGATCGTTCGACGTCTCGACCCGGATGACGATCTCGGTGAGTTCGTTGAGCAGGGAGAACACCGAGGCGCCGCCATTGGCGGCGAGCTTGCGCGTCACGAGGTCGATCGACTGGATGCCGTTGGTGCCTTCATAGATCGGGGTGATGCGCGCATCGCGATAATGCTGCGCGGCACCGGTTTCCTCGATAAATCCCATGCCGCCGTGGATCTGCACGCCGAGCGAGGTCACTTCATTGCCGATGTCGGTGGAGAACGCCTTCGCGATCGGCGTCAGCAGCGCGCCGCGGGCGGCGGCGTCGGCGCGCACTCCGGCGTCGCCGGCCCGCACCGCAACATCGAGCGCGACCGCGGTGGCGTAGCAGATGGTGCGGGCCGCGGCGGTGAGGGCGCGCATCTGCATCAGCATGCGCTTGATGTCGGGATGCACGATGATGGCGTCCATCCCCTCGCCAGGCTTGCCGACCGCGCGGCCCTGGCGGCGCTCCTGCGCAAATGCCAGCGCCTGCTGATAGGCGCGGTCGGCGATGCCGACACCTTCGAGGCCGACGCCGAGTCGCGCCTGGTTCATCATCGTGAACATGCAAAGCATGCCGCGGTTTTCCTCGCCGATCAGGTAACCGATTGCGCCGCCATGGTCGCCCATGGTCATGGTGCAGGTCGGCGAGGCATGAATGCCGAGCTTGTGCTCGACGCCGCTCGGATAGATGTCGTTGCGCGCGCCAAGCGAACCGTCGGCGTTGACCAGGAATTTGGGGACCAGGAACAGCGAGATGCCCCTGGTGCCCGCGGGAGCATCCGGCAGTCGCGCCAGCACGAAATGCACGATGTTGTCGGTCATGTCGTGGTCGCCATAGGTAATGAAGATCTTGGTGCCCTTGATGCGATAGGTGCCGTCCGGCATGCGCTCGGCGCGCGAGCGCAGCGCGCCGACGTCCGATCCGGCCTGCGGCTCGGTGAGTTGCATGGTGCCGGTCCATGCTCCCGACACCATTTTCTCGAGATAGATTTGCTTCAGCTCGCTGCTGCCATGGGCGTCGAGTGCCTCGATCGCGCTCAGCGTCAACAGCGGGCAGAGCCCGAACGCCATATTCGCCGCGCTCCAGATTTCAGTGCAGGCGGCGTTGATCGCCAGCGGCAGGCCCTGGCCGCCGAACGCCTCCGGACCCGACACCGCATTCCAGCCGGCGGCGGTCCAGCGCCGATAGGCGTCGGGCCAGCCGGGCGCGGTGGTCACCTTGCCGCCGTCGAGCTTGATGCCGTTCTGGTCGCCGATCCGGTTCAGCGGCGCCAGCACGTCGCTGGCGAATTTTCCGGCCTCCTCCAGCACAGCGGCGGTGATGTCGCCGTCGAAATCGCCGTAGTGGCCGGCCTGGACGGCGGCCTGCAGGCCGGCGCCATGGTTGAGGGCGAGCAGCATGTCATGGATCGGCGCGCGGTAGCTCATGTCGGGGTCTCGCTCCGGGATCGGGCTGCGGTCTTCCCACGAAACCGCCGTCGTCTCAACCGCGGGGTTGGAGGAATCGCACGCCGCGGAACCGCATGGCAGCTTGGCGGCGCGAAAGCGCCGCCCGAGAACGTCGGTCGGAGCGGCCCCGAAATCGGCTTTGGCCTGTTGAAATGGCCCCACTCCCTCTATAGACCGGCGTTGCCAGAGGGAATCCGCGGTGGGCTGTCGGCGACCGCTTTCCAGGCCGGTCATTGGGGCGTCGCCAAGTGGTAAGGCAGTGGATTTTGATTCCACCATACGGAGGTTCGAATCCTCCCGCCCCAGCCAGGCAGTTTGGTTTTCAGAGAATTTCCTTCTTTAGAGGCAGAAAGGCCCGCCAATTGGCGGCCTTTCCAATTGTTGAAAGTCTCCAGTTGCGCCATTTTCGAACTTTTTCGGCGAAAGCTTCCGAAAATCTCCCGCCGAATTCAATAAAATTCCCGTTTTCTGGAGACTCGCCTTGGAGACGCTAGAATAAATGCACTGCATGATAGACGTGGCAGTGCGCTTTGAGCTCCGCGTCGAAAGAACGCATTGGGGCTGCACCGGCCGGCGGCGCGGGCCTGTCTGGTCTTGATCAAGGATGCCGCTTTTACAAGCGAAAGACCGCCTGAAGGCTGCCTCTCGTCGTTACATCGGCGGCTTCACACCCTCGGCGCCGATCACGACGGCGGCCGCTTCGGAGCTGTCCTTCTTCATAATGACGAAAACCATGCGCCCGGTCGCGAGCTGGTCGGCCGGCGCCTTGTTAAAAGCGACAACCGTAGCGCTCGTCGGGATGGTGATTGTCTGTTCTCCGCCTTTGTAGTTGAGCTTGAGCACACGGTCCGTTCCGATCTCATCGACCTTAGCGATATTGGCGTTGGTCATCATGTTCGGCTTGGAATCAAGATCCCATGGATAGTGCCCCTCGGCTAGACCGCGCAAAGAATCGTCAAACACATGGACCTCGCGTGCGACGCGCTTGCCTTCCTGCTCGAAAGACGTGACGCCGACGAACTTGCCAGACTGGATGGCGCTCATGTCGGCCTTAGTCACCAGGAAAAGGCCAGTGTCGTTGGCGAGTTTAATCGATTTCGTTTCGCCCTTGGCGGTCTGAACGCTGATCGTTCCGTCCTTTGCGTCGGTCAGCGTGCCGCGGATATGCGCCTGCGCGAGAGCCGGCGCTGAAAGGAACACACCAACAAAAACCGCTGCGGCAGCAATTGGTACCCTTAGAGTTCGAGATAATATCAGCATCTGCTTGGTCCTCCCTTTGAGCTCGGGAGACAGGGTTTAGCGCACCGAGCTAGAGTATCGAACACCCGTGACTGCGATAAATTCCGCATCCGCGATTGAAATAGAGACACCGCGCGAACGCCGGCCTCTCCGAAGCAAGCCCACCTGTCGGTGGTCGTGGTAGGAGCGACACAATCGGCGTAGCTAACCGGCATGTGAGGGTTTGCGTCTAATCGCCGGTTGGGATGTCCGCTATCGGAAAACCTATACCCGCAGCGAGATTTTCCCAGATTGACCCAGAGTGGTCTCAGAGACCGTCGTTCGAGCCCGATTGAGTGCTCTTCCGTCCACCGCGCGTTGGCGAAGTTCTAGGCCTTAAGCAGGAGCTTGAGTGTTGCTTGATCCGGCCCGTGCGCAGCAGGCTTGCTAAAGTCCCTTGGTTGGGAATCTTTGTCGATGCCGTTTTCTTGGTCGTCTGACGACTACAGTTTGAACATGGTGCTCAGAAAGCGCCGCGTCCGGCGACTCTCGAATTGAATTTCTCGAAATGCAGCGCCCCGAATGAATTTGGTCTTGACAAGGTGACGCGGTCGCGCCAGCGTTGGAAACAGGCGTTGGGCAAGGATGCCCGAAGCGACGCCACCCCTTTGCAAACATCCTTCTGACGGCACTGTTCGCCGGAGCCTGAACATATAGGCTTGTCGCGTTGGGTAGGGTTTATGGCGCTTCGGGATCTTCGGGTCGGCTACCTGTTTTCCTCGACAGGCTCATATGAGCTGGTCGCGCGCTCGATGCTAAATGGCGCCCTTCTTGCTGCGGACGAAATCAACGCCTCGGCGCTGGGGATTCACTTTGAACCGTCCATCGTCAATCCGGGCGGCGACCTCTCGCAGTACTCCGCGCTCGCGACCAAAATGCTGGAGCGCGATGTCCGACACGTTGTTGGTTGTTACACGTCTTCGTCGCGCAAGGAAGTGATTCCCTTGTTCGAGAAGCACGACGCTCTGCTGTGGTATCCCTCGCATTACGAGGGCTTCGAGAGTTCCACCAACGTCATCTACACCGGCGCGGCGCCCAATCAGCACGTCCTGCCGCTGGTCGAGTATCTGCTGGCGCACCACGGCCATCGCGCGTATTGCGTCGGCTCGAATTACATCTGGGCGTGGGAAAACAACCGCATTCTGCGTGAGAGTGTCACCGCGCGGCGGGGATCTGTGCTGGCCGAACGGTATTTCGCCGTTGGTGAAACGGATTTCCATCAGGCGATCGAGGCGATTATTGAAGCGCGGCCTTCGTTCGTGTTTTTGACGCTGATCGGGACATCCGCCTACCAGTTCTTCCGTGAGTTCAGGACGGCGTGCCGGGCTCGCGGAATCGATCAGGCACGGGAAATCCCTGTGGCCAGCTGCTCACTTTCCGAGCCCGAGTTACAGGCGATCGGTGAAGGCGCCGTCGATGGTCATTTGAGTTCAAGCGTGTATTTTTGCTCGATCGAAAGCGCGGCTAACCTTCAATTTCTTAATGCCTACCGGTCGCGGTTTCCACAAGGACCCACCGCATCAGCGGATGCGGAGGCATCGTACAATGCGGTCTGGCTTTTGGCTAAAGCCGCCGCGGCCGCCGAGACCGACGACCCACGCGCGGTTAAGGCGAAGCTTGTCCAACAGGAGCCTCTTGATGCGCCGCAGGGCGCGGTCTGGATAGACGAGCAGACATTCCACGCCTATCTGACGCCACGGATTGGTCGCTCGAATCGCAACGCGAAATTCGACTTGGTATGCGAAGCTCGGGAGCCGGTTCGGCCAGATCCATACCTTGTCCATAGCTCTTCGCGGTTCGAAGCCGCCGCCGCTCCCTCGCTGAGATTGGTGTCATGACCGAGCCACGGCTGCTCCAGAACTTCAGCGGCGGGCGGGCCATTGTGGTGACGGATCGAGCGTCGTCGCTCGAGGTATTGACGACCACACTGGACCGGCTCGGCGTCACGACCAGTCCGGCTGATATTGTCGGGAGCATCGCGGCCATCGATCTCGCTACTCTTCAGCCGGACCGATGCGTCGTCTTCATCGATGGCGACATCAGCGACGGGACGGTGCTTCCGCTAAGCGCGATCGGCCGGCTGCCGCCGGCGCCGGTAATCGGGCTGCTCGGCGTTAGTGCTCCGAGCCGCCTCAAAGCTCTGATGAGGGCTGGCGCAAGCTCGTTTCTTCGAAAGCCTGTTCACGGCGCGGCGGTTTATCCGGCACTGTTCGTCGGTATCAACGAATATCGCCGTCATCGGCATCTGGAGACGCTGCTAGAAGATCAAGAGCGTCGCCGCCGAAGCCGACGGGATGTGGTCAAAGCAATAGTCCGGATGATGTCCGAATATGGCATCGACGATGACGAAGCTTACGAACTTCTTCGTCGACGCAGCATGAGAACGCGTCAGACGATGGAAGAGTTGTGCAAAGACTTGACCCAGTCGTCAAACGGGCAAGAACATGGCGACTTCGTCTTGAGAAGAAAACTCGCCGACTAAGTTCAACAGAGGAGAGTCAGATGCTAGAACGTATTGCGAGGGGGGCGCGGACCGTGTCCCTCATTGGAGCAGGCTTGCTCGTCGTAGGCTCGGCCTACGCGGCGGACCCAATCAAGCTCGGCGTCCTGGAAGATCAATCCGGTGACTTCGCGCTCGCGACCATTGGAAAGGTGCATGGCATTCAGCTCGCCACCGATGAAATCAATGCTGCAGGCGGCATTGCCGGGCGCAAGCTCGAACTGGTTGTTTACGACACCCAGTCGGACAACACCCGTTATCAGGAATTCATGCGGCGGGTGCTTCAGCGGGACAAGGCGGACGTGGTTTTTGCTGGATTCTCCAGCGCGTCGCGCGAAGCCTATCGTCCAATCGTCGATCAGCTTGATGGCTTTGTCTTCTACAACAATCAATACGAAGGCGGCGTGTGCGACGGCCACATGGTTGTCACCGGTGCCGTGCCAGAACAGCAGTTCTCAACGCTCATTCCATGGATGATGGAAAAATATGGCAAACGGGTTTACACCATAGCGGCTGACTACAATTTCGGCCAGATTTCCGCGGAATGGGTGCGCAACATCGTCAAGCAGAATGGCGGCCAAATGGTCGGAGAAGAGTTCATTCCGCTCGGCGTGTCGCAGTTTTCACAAACAATTCAGAACATCCAGAAGGTCAAGCCGGACGTGCTGATCACATTACTCGTCGGCACCGCGCAGGCGTCTTACTACGAGCAGGCCGCCGCGGCGAACCTCAAGATTCCGATGGGTAGCTCGGTCAACGTTGGCCAGGGCTATGAGCACAAGCGCTTCAAGCCACCAAGCCTCGCCAACATGTATGCAACGGTGAACTACATCGAAGAGGTTGATACTCCGGAAAGCAAGGCATTTGTGAAGAAGTGGAAGGCAAAATTTCCTAACGAGCCTTATATCAATCAGGAAGCGGAGAATTCCTACCTCGCCGTCTATCTCTATAAACAGATGGTCGAGCGGGCCGGCGGTTCGACGAAACGAGCCGACTTGCGCGCTGTGATCGCCAAAGGCGATGTCTGTGTCGATGCGCCCGAAGGCAAGGTCTGCATCGATCCAAAAAGCCAGCATGTCTCACATACGATCTATATGGCGAGGGTCGGCGACGATCATTCGATCACGTTTCCTAAGGTCTGGAACGACATCAAGCCGTACTGGCTTGGTGAAGCCGGATGCGACCTCACCAAGAAGGATCCGATGGTGCAATACACACCTAGCAATCCGCCACCGAAAACCTGATTTTGGTCACGTCGAGGGGCGCTTGCCGCCCCTCGATCTCTTCGGCGATATATCCTCATAAGCGCTTCGGCAATTGATGGCAGGAAGAGAATTTTCTTCATTCCGAGGCTTGGATGAATTTCCTGAGTTTGTTGTTCGGATTTCTCTATCAATGCAGTGATGCATTCGCATTTCTTGTGCTTGCCGCGTCTGGACTCGCAGTTATTTTCGGCATGATGGGTGTGATCAATCTCGCCCATGGCGAATTCATTATGTGCGGTGCTTACGTGACTTCAGCGACCGCACGCGTCGGCCTGCCGCTGCCAGCTGCAATCCTGTGCGGGGCGCTTGCCGCCGGAACGGTCGGGCTGGCGGTTGAGCGCCTTGTGGTCCGGCAGCTTTATGGCCGACCGTTGGATACCATTGTCGCGACCTGGGGACTGAGCCTGATCGCCACGCAGGGCACCTTGATCGTGTTGGGCTCCAGCATGCCGGGCATCGGCGTCCCGCTCGGCAGCTTCACGGTCGGGGCCTATTCTTACTCGACCTATCGTTTGGTGCTGATCGTTGCGGCGATAGCGGTTCTTGCCGGGCTTTATCTCGTCTTCAACAAGACCAAGTTTGGGATTCTTGCCAGGGCGACGATCCAAGTGCCGCACATGGCTGAAGCGCTAGGTATCGACACCAAATTTGTCTACAGCATGACCTTTGCGCTGGGTGCGGCGCTCGCGGGACTGGTCGGTGGGCTGTACGCACCGACCATGACCATCGTGCCGACCATGGGTAGCACGTTCATCATGGAGGCGTTCGTCACGGTCGTTGTGGGGGGCGCCGATATTTTTCTCGGTACTGCGCCCGCCGCTGCCGTGCTGGGAGTGGTCAAGGCGGCGATGACGTCATGGCAGGGGCAGTTGTTTGGACAGATCGGGCTTCTGATTGCCGTGATCATTGTCATTCGTGTGCTTCCAAAAGGAATCTCGGGCTTCATTCTGCGAGAGCGAAGTTGAGAGCGGTTTTGGACATGACGCGCCGCTTCCCGTTCATCCGTCTGCTCGAGGGTCCGCAGACGCTGGGCCGTGGTCCGCTGTTCTGGAGCATTGCTGGCGCGGTGCTGGTTGCGGCGATGGTCTATCCCTTGATGACCGACGGTTACACGGTCGGCAATACCGTCTACTTCTTCACCTGGGCGTTCATGGCGTTGGGGCTCTGCCTGGTTTGGGGATATGGCGGCTCGCTGAGTTTCGGTCAGACCGCGTTCTTCGGGCTGTCGGGGTACACCTATGGCATTCTTACCCTCAACTTCGGCGCAGCCTACGGCTTCACACTGATCGCGTTGATCGCCTCGTTGGTCTGCACGGCCGTGTTCGCAGCTGTGCTTGGCTATTTTCTTTACTTCGGCCGGATCAGCGGCGTGTTTCTCGGCATCGTCACACTATCCGTTACGCTGGTGTTCGAGCGTTTCATGGCGCAGACCGCCGGTCCCGAATGGCACATCGGCGTCGCGCGCCTCAACGGCTTCAACGGTATGAGCGGCATGCCGCCTTTGACGCTACCTTGGTTCGGGCGCGCAATCGCGCTGTTCCCAGATATCGGCCTGTATTATTTCGTTCTAATCTTGCTGGTGCTGAGTTATCTCGGCCTCCGCATCCTCGTGAACTCCAAATTCGGCAACGTGCTGGTTGCAATCCGAGAGAACCCCGAGCGCGCAGAGATGTTGGGCTACGACGTGCGCAAATATCAGCTGGTGGCATTCGTGATCGGAGCGGTGTTGGCCGGGCTCAGCGGCGGGCTTTACACCGCGTGGGGCCAGTATATCACGCCGTCCAGCATGAGCATTACTGCGGCAGCCTTGCCGATCGTATGGGTCGCCGTCGGCGGGCGTGGCGACCTTACTGCTACGCTGATTGGAACACTCGCGGTGCTCGCGGCGTTCCAGGCTTTAACGATCTACGGCAGCCAGTATGCGCTGGTCGTGATGGGGTTGCTGCTGGTCTTGACCGTGCTTATCGCACCGGAGGGATTGATCGTCACTTTTGCCAGGTTCGTCGGCAGGATGCGGCGGGGACCGAAGGAGCCGGCATGATGTCGATTCTCGAAACACGCGGCCTCAACAAGCACTTCGGCGGCCTTCACGTGACCGCCGATGTCAACCTGGTACTCGAGGAGGGCGAACTTCACTGCCTGATCGGCCCCAATGGTGCTGGTAAGAGCACGCTGTTCCGCCTGATCCTTGGCGAGCACGTGCCATCCAGCGGTGCCATTTTTTATGCCGGACATGACATCACGGCACTCAAGTCGTTTCAGCGGATCCGGCGCGGCATGAGCGTTAAATTTCAAGTTCCCGGTATCTTCAAGTCGCTGAGTGCACGGCAAAACCTCGAAATCTCACTGCAGCACCACCTCGAGCGCGGTTCGCTGGAGGCGGAAGTCGATCGGCTGATTGATTTTCTGCATTTGCGGGACGTGCGAGAGCAACTAGCCGGCAATCTCAGCCACGGCCAGAAACAATGGCTTGAGATCGGCATGGCGATCAGCCTGAAACCGAAACTTTTGCTGCTGGACGAGCCGACCGCAGGCATGTCGCCCACCGAAACGTTCGCCACCGGTGAGATCGTCCAGACCCTGAATGCCGACGGCGTTACCATTCTCGCGGTCGAGCACGATATGAGCTTTGTGCGGCAAGTGGCCAGGCGCGTCACCGTCCTACATCTTGGTCGGATCTTCGCCCAGGGCACGATCGAGGAGATCGTCGCCGACGAGCGCGTCGCCGCGATCTATCTGGGGCACGCCAATGCGTAAGGAGTTGGTGCTCTCTGCGTTCAAACTCCGGTCGGGTTACGGAGGCAAGCCCGTGCTACAGGGCGTCGACATGGATGTTCGCGAAGGTGAGATCGTCGCAGTGATCGGCCGCAACGGGGTCGGCAAGTCTACGCTGATGCGGACGCTGATCGGACTTTTGCCGCCGACCGAAGGCTCTGTCGTATTCAAAGGAGCAGATGTCAGCGCGCTGGTGGCGCATCGCCGCGCCCGTCTCGGGATCGGCTACGTGCCGCAGGGCCGCGACGTTTTCCCGCGCATGAGCGTCGAGGAGAACCTCAAGGTCGGCGAAATGATCGGCGGCAAGGTCGGTGCCGAAGACTACCAGCGGGTCTACGCCACATTTCCAGTTCTCGCCGAACGGCGCAGCCAGCAGGCTGGAACCTTGTCCGGAGGCCAGCAACAGCAACTGGCGATCGGCAGAGTCTTAATCAGCAAGCCGTCGCTAATTCTGCTTGACGAGCCCTCAGAAGGCATTCAGCCGTCGATCGTACAGGACATTGCCCGAACCGTTGTCGACCTGAATCGTCGGACCAATGTCGCTATCGTCTTCGTCGAGCAGAACCTCGACATGATCCGCGCCATGGCTCAGCGCTGCTACGTCATGGACAAGGGCAGGATCGTGGCGGCGCTAACGCCAGCGGACCTCGACGATCGCGAGGTCGTGCGACGGCATCTCGCTGTCTGAGCAGTATTTTTAACCAGCAGGAAGGATCGTCAACATGTCATGGCTCGAAACCTCCATTATGGCACGCAGAGGCCTCGCGAACGGCAAGCCGGGCAAGACATACTCCATCACCGAAGAGAGCCAGGGCGAGTATCATTATGTCTATGGTCCGTATGTGAAGCCTGTACTGAAGGTAGATCCGGGGTCCGTGATATCGGCTGAGACCCACGATGCGTTCCAGGGTAAGATCAAATTTGAAACCGACAAGCCGAGCGAGATTCTGAATTTCCCATTCCTTAATCCGCAGAACGGGCCGATCTATGTTAACGGCGCGGAGAAGGGCGACACCTTGGCGGTGTACATCAAATCCATCGTACCGCGCGGACCACAGCCGGTGGGAACGACGTGTCTGATTTCCGAATTCGGCGGCCTGGTTGCAACCGGCGACACCGCCCTTCTCAATCCTCCGTTGCCCGAAAGGGTCAAGAAGGTCGAAGTCACGCTGGAGGGTGGAGTCAAGTGGAGCGACAAGCTGACGCTGCCCTATGAACCCTTCATCGGAACCATCGGCACCTCGCCTGAAATCGAGGCGATCACATCCCTCCAGCCGGACTACTATGGAGGAAACATGGATTTGCCTGACGTTGGGGTAGATGCGGTGATCTACTTGCCGGTTAACGCGCCCGGAGCGCTGCTGTATCTGGGCGACTGCCACGCAATACAAGGCGACGGTGAACTCTGCGGCGTTGCGCTGGAGCATCCGACCGTCACCACGCTGCAAGTCGATCTCATAAAGAAATGGACCTTCAAATGGCCGCGGCTGGAAAACGAAAGGTTTTTCATGACGATCGGCTCCAGCCGTCCGATGGAGGACGCCGCACGCATTGCTTATCGCGAACTAGTCCGTTGGATGGCCGCCGATTTCGGTTTCGAAGAGCTTGACGCATACATGCTGCTTACCCAATGCGGTCGCGTGCGCCTTGGCAACATGGTGGACCCGAAATACACGCTCGGTGCGTCTATTCTGAAAACTTATCTCGTCTGAACTTTCGAGAGTCACTCGACAATTTCAATAATAATACCAGGACCTGCGGGGCTGGGGGCGACCTTTCTTTATGCAGGTCTCGGCACTGCTCTCCGCTTGGGGCGAACGCGGGCTCCGACATGCGGGGGTGTGGCTAGATATTCGTGGTGGGTTGGCGACTTCAGTTGTTGGCACCTTTGAGACATGCGACGAACGCTCAAAACGTTCGCTTGTTGGGGTAGACCGGAAGTATTCGGCGGGCGCCCAAAACGGCGCTTTTGACCCGGAGCAGACATTGCCAGTTCTTCCCGTATTTCTGTTTAAACCTCAGGATGCCATTGGGCGGGACCCCTCCCAACGCGCCCGCGATCTTGCATTACTTGCCGCGCGAGCTGTCCGGCAGCTATTTCACCCACAGCTTGAGCGGAACCGCTTCTCGGTCCGGGCAGTTCATCGTGCCGTCATAGGAGTCGGACAATCGTCCGCTGTAGGTGCATTCGACGCCGGCGACTGATAGCGTTGCATTCAATCGGGCCGACAAGGCCGAAATCTGAAAACGTATCTCGCCGGTCTTCTCCTCCGGGCCATCTTGCGTGCACAGACCGACGTGCTTCATCGTCAGTGGCCCAGAATATTCCTTAGTTTGGCTGGAGACCTTCTCCGTGACGGCGGCGGTCAACTCCCACTCGCCGAGATAACCTGAGTATCCGATGACTTGAAGTGATTGAGCCTGCGCGGACGTCGCAAGAGCACTCAGCACCACCGACAGAAACAATGCTTTCACGATATACTCCCACAGATGTCCTTGCCTCGCCCTCAGAGCTTATTCAGGGATGCACGTGCCTCGGTCACCTCGGTCCGTGTTCCATCCGCGGCGTCGGCGATCGCGACGACCTTGCCATAGTACTGCTGGGCCTTGGCGGATTCACCGGCTTTTTCGGCTGCCTTCGCCGCGCCCACATAGGCGCCCAGCCGATTCGGCTCCTTTTTCAGCGTTGCTTCAAAGGCGGTAAGCGCGTCCCTAGCGTTGCCGCTCTCGAGCAACATGACACCGTATAATTCGCGCGCCGGCTTGGGTACGCCCGGCGTCACCGGGTGCTTCTCGGTCTTGTCCTCGGCATCGGCCGCGGCGCTCATCGCGCTCAGCGCGTCGTCGCGTTTGCCCTCGGCATAGAGCACCCAGGCGGTGGCGACCTGGCGCTGGATATCGACCTGTTCGGACCAATAGGCGTCCTTGGCATCACGCAGCTTATCGCGCAGCTCGGCAAGCTTGGCGATGTCAGCCTTGGCGGCTTCCGGATTGCCCGAGCGGGCGGCCCCGAGCGCGCGCGCGAAATACGTGATCGCCTGCACGTTGGCGAGCGGGCTGGGACGGACCTGCAGCTCCGCCGCGGCCTTCCAGTCGCCACGTTCTATCGCGTAACGCGCGGGCGAAACCGCCAACGCATAGGGGCCCGGAAGGAACGTCTCCGTGAAGCCGGTGACCTTTGTCATGTCGTCGATGACGGCCTTGGCCTTGGCGTCCTGCCCGAGCTGGAGATAGGCATAGACTAGGTAGTCCATCGAATGCAGCTCGTCGTGGAAATCGGCCGCCTCCTTCGCGGCACGCTGCGAGGCGACGTTGGAGTCAATCGATTCCTTCCAATAGCCGAGGCGCGTAAAAATATGCGACGGCATGTGCAGGGCATGGGCCGCAGCGGGCGCGATTTTGGCATAGCGGCGGGCGGCCTCGAGCCCCTTCTCGGCGATCGCCGGATAATCGTAGAGGTGGATCAGATAGTGCGCGACGCCGGGGTGTTGCGGCTGGCGTTTTGCGATCACTTCGAGGATGGCCGCGCCTTTGAGCTGGTTGGCATAGGTCTTGTCGGCCGGCGACGCCGAGGTGTTGAGGGCAAGGGCATAATAGATCTGCGCCTCGTCATCGTTCGGATAACGCTGCGCCAACTGTTCCATGGCCTTGGCGTAAGCCTGCATGCGCGTGCGGTGATCGACCTTGTCGTAGTCGGCGTACATGGCGCTGAGCGCATCGATGTAGTCGCGCTCCCGCTGGGTCTTGGCGCCGATGGTTTTTGCCTTCGCCAGCGCGGCGGCACCCTCGGCGAGGTTCTTTGCGGGCGGCGGAATATGGGGATTCCAAAGCAGGCTGAGCGCGATACCCCAATAGGCGATGCCGCACTCGGGATCGGCCTTCAGCACATCCTCGAATACGTTTTGCGACGCGCGGTACCAGAATGAATGTTGATACAGCATCCCGTGGTCGAACAGCTTCTGCGCCTCCGGGTTGCACGACGTCTCGAAATGCACGGTGCCCAGCGTCTTGTCGTCCGATTGTCCGAACGCCGGCTGCGCGAGCGAAATCAATGCCGCTCCTGTGAAAACGAGTGTTGCTGTGCTCAACATTTTGATCATGGTCTTCTCCCGGTCCAGGAAATCGCAATGCTGCGATTGGCAACCCGCCGCATTCTCGGAAAATCAGGCGCTTTCGCGAGGGGGCGCCGAGGCACCTGCTCAATCGCGATATGCCTCGACTATCCTGATATCCCGCCGCGCGCAGCCAACAAGTCTGTTTTTCGAACTGGCCTGCCACCGGCGAACGTGGTTCAATGGCCAGCATGGACAGCGGGTATAACCAGTTCTGCCCGATCGCGAAGGCGTCGGAAGTTCTCGCCCAGCGCTGGATGCCGCTGATCCTGCGCGAGCTGATGGCCGATATCCGCACCTTCAACGATCTCCATCGCGGCGTACCGCTGATATCGCGCGCGGTACTGGTCGCGCGGTTGCGCGACTTGGAGCTTCACGGAATCATCGAACGCCGGGCCCGGAAGGGTGGGCCTGGCCATGAATATTGGCTTACGCCTGCGGGAGACGCATTCCGGCCGGTCGTAAGCGAACTCGGTCATTGGGGGCTGGTTCACGCACGCGACACCCTGAGACCCGACGATCTCGATCCGACCCTGCTGTTATGGGGCTTCCGCAAGCGGGCCATCCGTGATGCGTTGCCGGAGCGGCGCACCGTCGCCCGGTTTGAGTTCTCCGGCGTGCCCGCGAACTGGAGTAAGTTCCGCATCCTGTGGCTGATCCTCGAGCGCTCGGGTGTCGATGTCTGCGCCAAGGATCCGGGCCATCCGGTGGACGTGGTCTTCCGCGGCAAGATCGCAGACTTCGTCGCGGTCTATCTCGGGCATGCGCTATGGCGCGATATGGTCGGAAAAGCGCTGTCTATCGAGGGCGATCGGAACCTGGTGCATTCGCTTCCCGGCTGGATTCGGCTCGATAAAGTGGTTGGCCGGGATTTCCCGGTAGTGCGTCCAGCTGCGTAGTACCCCCGCTGAGCTACCGGTCTCGGCGATTTTCCTGCCTTTCCGCGTCGGCCCCGAGCCAATCATGACGTCCACCATGACCAACGCCTGTGGTACACTCCCGGAACAAGGGAGTAGGCCCGATGTCTCTTTCTTCCAATCCAGGCTCGCTTCCCAATTCGGCCCCAGATTGGTCGCGGCTGATGCACGAACTGGGCCCACGCTTTGCGGAGCGGGCGCATGTTCACGATGCCAACGATAGCTTCGTCGCGGAAAATTTTGCCGATCTCAGAGCACGAGGGGCTTTTGCGGCGGGCGTGCCGAAACAACTCGGCGGCGGTGACGCGTCGTATCCCGAACTCTGCTCGATGCTGCGCACGCTCGCCTATTACTGCAGCTCCAGCGCGCTTGCGCTGTCGATGCACACCCACGTTATCGCGGCCGCGGTCTGGCGTTGGCGGCGCGACCCCAAATCATCAGAGCGTCTGCTGCGGCGCGTCGCAGCTGAAAACCTTGTTGTGGTGACCAGCGGCGGCTCCGATTGGCTGACGGCATCGGGAACGGCGGAGCGCGTCGAGGGCGGCTGGAGGATCAACGCGCGAAAGGTTTTTGCCAGCGGAATTCCCGCAGGCGACCTATTGATGACGCAAGCGGTCTACGACGATCCCGAGACAGGTCCGACCGTACTGCATTTTGCAATTCCGGTCAGCGATTCCGGCATCGCGCCCCAGGACAGCTGGTATGTGTTGGGCATGCGAGGCACCGGATCGCAGGACGTGATCGTCAAGGATGTCTTCGTTCCAGAGTCCGGGATTTTATTGCGGCGGCCCGCCGGCAAGTTGAGCCCACCGTTTCATCTAAGCCCGGGGATGATTCCACTTCCGCTGGTCTATGCGGTGTATCTCGGCGTTGCCGAGGCCGCGTACGACACCGCACTCGCGACCGCGCGCAAACGTCCCGGCGACCGTGGGCTGCCCTCTCTCGTTGGCGAAATGCAGAACGATTTGGCTTCCGCGAGAATGGCGCACCGCGACATGGTGGAAGCAGCCGACACCGGCGAGCCCGGACTGGAGACAACGAACCACATCTGGACAGGCCGCACGCTGCTCGGCGGCGCGGCCGTGCGTGTCGTGGAAAAGGCCATGGAGGTCGCGGGTTCCGGTTCGTTTTACCGGACTTCCGCACTCGAGCGGTTGTTCCGCGACATTCAGGGCGCGCGGTACCATCGACCGCAGCAGCGAGAGCAGCTCCGTTTCAGCGGACGGCTGATCCTCGGTCTCGACGCCGACGAGTAGGGTCCGTCCTATCTGCGTCGTTGACTAATGGAATAGACCTCGCTCATTGAATCCTCACGTGAGCGATGTCCGGGTTCTGCAAGCTTGGTATCGAAGACAAGCACCTTGGCCTACGTCCTTTTCGGTACAATCACCGTACAAGTTGGCCCTCGGATTCGCGCGACGACAACGCGGGCGCCGGCAGCCTTTGGGGACATCGGCTTGTCATCGACAACATTCGGTAAACTGGTCACCAGGCTTAACTCAAACTTCTATCTCTGCGGACCAGACAGATTCACCTCGCGTTCAGCCCGAAAAACATTGCTGTGGAGGTTGGCGATCCATTGCCGGCCGTTTGAGGTAACATTGAGATAGCGGATCGCAAGCTGGATCTGTGGTGCAACGTTGGTCCAATAGAATTGAGGAAATTTATAGACGATGTCTGCTGGCGTTGCATAACCGAGTGTCTTGTTCAATCCGATCTCCTCGAATTCGTGGAACAAAGCATTCGACTTCCTCATGTAATTGGGATCGCCGAGCTGGCCGATCAGATCGGCAGCACGCAGCAGCAATCCCTCTTCCTCGTTGAGGTCGTCGATTTCTCCCTTTGGTGTATCGACGTAGGGAAAGCGCGTGTATTCGATGGCCCGTGCAATCCGGGCCGCGTCGACTTCCTCCACGTCATCGAGCCGCTCAATGACGAATAACTTTGAGCGGTCGACATGGTAGGGCGCGAGCGCGGCATCAGACGATCCAACCGGCAATTCGATCTTCCGCCCGGTAGGGTCCGCAACATAGGCGCCGTCTTCGTCGCCCTGGACGATGCCCCGCACATATCCAATATCATGGGTGAGGCAGGCCATAATGAAGTTCGCATAGTCGGTGGCCGTGGTGGTCCGTTGCAGCGCACGTCCAGCCAGGATCTCGTGCCCAACTAGGGTCACGAGCATGGTGTGTTCGATATCGTGATAGAGTGCGTCACTGTTTCCGATGCACTCCAGTGTCAGCCTGGCGGCAAAGGGCAGCAGTTTCGTCAAATCGGAATGCGAGGAGCGGAATCGGCCTTCGGTTTCCCGCGCAAGAAATGAGCCAAGGGCTTGCGCAGTCAGTTGAGGAATTGTGATCATCTCGACACCCGCTCCAGTCGTGCTGTGGTTCGCGCCATGATCCACAGCGATCGTACGAAAACAACTACAGTTTTCCGTCCGTCATCTTACCGATCGAAACGATCATATCACCAATCCTTGAATGTCGGCTCGGTACATCCGCCGCAAACCCAGGGAAATGTCCAATCGGCGACGCGTTTGGCGCTGTCGGGCAGATATCTGCTCCATGCAGAAGCCTTGATCGGGCTTGTCGACCGCCAGACAACTTCGAAGGTTCCGGAAGCATTGAGATTGCCGATCATGGCCGGCTTGGAGAGATGATGATTGGTGTTCATGACAACCTCAAAACCGCTCGGCGCCCTTACACGCTGGCCGTACATGGCTTGCCGGACCGCATCGACGTCGGCTGTGCCGGCCTGGCTGACCGCCTGCGCCCACATCCTGAAGCCAATGAAGGTCGCCTCCATCGGATCATTCGTGGTCTTGTCCCGTTGCTCGTTGAAATCAGCCCACATCTTGATGAATGCGTCGTTTTCCGGCGACTTGACGGACTGGAAGTAGTTCCAGGCTGCGAGTTCGCCAGTTAGGCCACTCCCGCCAATGTCTAGCAATTCGCGCTCACCGACCGACAGCGCCATGACCGGAACGCTTTTGGCGCTTACTTGTTGAGCAATTAGCTCACGGTAAAAATGAACGTTCGCGTCTCCGTTGATGGTAGAGATCACTGCGGTTCGCTTTCCTTTCGAACCAAGAGACTTGATGTTGGCAACGATCTCGCGCCAGTCGGACTGCCCGAACGGCGTGTAGATCGTCGTTATATCCTCCCGTGATACACCCTCGGCCTCGAGATAGGCGCTCAATATCTGGTTGGTCGTGCGCGGATAAATATAGTCCGTCCCGAGCAGAACCCATCGGCGAACCTCGCCGCCTTCCTTGCTCATGAGGTACCGAACGGCCGGAATGGCCTGCTGGTTCGGCGCGGCACCCAGGTAGAAGATGTTGTGCGAACTCTCCTCGCCCTCGTATTGAACGGGGTAAAAAAGCAGCCCGTTCAGTTGCTCGAAGACGGGAAGAACCGCTTTTCGGGAGATCGACGTCCAGCAACCGAATACGACCGCGACTTTTGCTGTGGTCAGCAACTCGTGGGCCTTTTCGGCAAAGGCATCCCAATCAGACGCGGGATCGACAACGACTGGCTCCAGTTTCTTTCCGAGCAATCCTCCTTTCTTGTTCTGGTCTGCGATCAGCATGAGCACCGTGTCTTTGAGGACGGATTCGCTGATCGCCATGGTGCCAGTCAGGGAGTGAAGAATGCCTACCTTGATCGTGTCTTCGGCAGCGTGAGCAGTTGAAGCGGCGAAGCTCAGCCAGACCGTGAGCAGGACCGATTGTATGCCGCCGGAGATCGGTGTCCGCTTCATATCGATACTCCCGTGAGTTCAAAAACTCGAGTTTCTTTTGTCATGCCCTTGGCAACGACGGCATTAAGGGCCCTGAATTTGAAGAGATCCGCAACCCGCCGGTACACATCCTCACTGACCAGGATCGTTGTCCCAAATTCCTTGTTCAAGCCTTCAAGACGCGCCGCAAGATTAACGGTGTTGCCGAGAGCGGTATAGTTCATGCGCTCTGTCGATCCGACATTGCCGACCACGGCTTCGCCGACATGAATGCCGAACCTTGTAAAGAACGGCTTCAGTCCATCAGCCTCGAATTCGGCGTTAAGCCGCTCACCGGCAGCCTTGGCCGCCAGCGCCGCCCGGCAGGCGCGCGCCACGTGGTCTGCTTGCGGATTTGGTGCATTCCAGAAAACCATCACGGCGTCGCCGATGAACTTGTCGACCGTGCCACCCTCAGCGAGGAATGCCTCCGTCAGCACGGAAAAGTACCGTGATGTCTGGTGCATGAGCACGTCCGGATCGGCCGACTCCGCAATGGTGGTAAAGCCCTTGACGTCCGTGAAAACCAGCGTGATCTCCTGCTTTGCGCCGCCGAGCCTTGTCGAGATGGAATTGTCGATCAGCCCGCGCACGATCTCTTTGGGAACGAAGTGCGCGAACGACCATATGGCCCGCTGCGCGAGATTCATTGTGCCGCCCAGTTCGTGGATTTCTTTGATGTAGGAAGTAACCGGCACAAGCTCGGGTTCCGCCAGTGTCTGCAATTGGCGCGCCTGTGCGGTAATTCCTTGCAGGGACCGCGACATCCGGCTTCCGAACATCCACACGATCGGAATGAAGGCGGCGCCAACTATGATCGCGAGAACGAGCCCATTGAACTGGAGCCTGCGGACGTTTTGGACGAAGTCATCCTGGGCTGCCAGCAGCAACATGCTGCCATGGTAGCGATCGCCGAGAGCGAACTTCGTCAGCCTGAAGAGATAACCTTGTCCTGTCTCATCCTGAATGCTTCCTTCGTTGTTGTCCCGGTTGTATGACCTCCGCAGGACGGAGGCCACCATCCCGGAACTGATTTCGTCGATGTTTGGCAATTGCGACCGAGCGGGGTGCGTCATCGCGCTCGCAACGAAGTCTGCAAATTCGGGGTGGGCGATGATCGATCCCGCCTGGTCGAAGATCATGACCGTGCCATGCTGCCCGGGTCGCTGGGCCTGGACGAACTCGCTAAACGTATCGAGCTTGAGATCAGCGGCGAGCACGCCTGGCACCTTGCCGCGCAGTGGCGCACTTACGGTGATCATCGGCGCGCCGATACTGAACGAGAGATAAGGTTCCGAAACGTACGGCCGGTCCGCCTGCATCGTCGCCCAGTACCAGGAGCGTTTTCGGGCGTCGTAGCCATATTTCCATAGATCGATTTCACCGATATCGTTGCCTTGCTTATCCTGGAAGATTCGTCGTAACGGCAAATCGCCCCCCGCGGTGGGGCGAATGAGATTGATCGTGATGTCTGCGTTGGCGGGCGCGCGGAGGCGCTCGCGCTGCTCTTCGGTAAGGTCGCTGGTGCGGCGCACCTGCAGCCACGCGCCATTTTCAAAGCCGGCATAGATACTGTCCATCTGGGGCAATTCCTGCAGCGCGGCCTTGAAGAGCGGAATGGCACGGCCCGTCTCGCTTCGTTCGTTCGAGTCGGCTACGCTTGAACTGGTGGCCAGCACATGGACCAGGGATGAAATCGTGGAAAGCTCGCCCTGAAGACGTCCAAGCACTTTCGTGCTGGTGGCGTCCATGTAGGCGGACGCTGCTTCCTGGGTCGCCCAGCGCAGGGACCGGAGCTGAATGGCGATCAGGAGCACCGTCAGCGCGACGATAAATGCCATTACCGCAAACGTGATGGAGGATCGGAATGTGAGCATTCGCGTTCTGTCTCGCTCTTTCGTCCGGGCCATCTCCATTGCAGCTCACAATACCCTTGTCGCGCCCGGAATTGTTCGCAACGCCGCCGTCGCACCCCAGCTGAATACGACTGTGAGCACGAACGCGATCAGGGCCTTGGCGATTGCGGGGATGTCGAAGTCGAACAGCCAGTATTGCAGCCAGAGCACGATCGGGTAGTGCATCAGGAACATGCCATAGGCATCAGCCTGCATCTGATCGAGCATGCTCCAGCCCGATCGTTTGAAGCGCAGGAAGAACGCCAGGATCGCAAACAGGATCGCCGCGCTGAAGGCAATGAAGAACAGTCCGTAAGCCGCCTCGTACCAATGCGGCAGCACCGGAGGATTCCCCAGGATTCCGCGCTTGATGTAGATCAGCCCCCACAACAGGCAATAGGGAACGAGGGTCATGGCCACCCAGCCCCAGTTGCTCTTTGCGAGCCGTCCATCCGCGCTCAAAAGGCCGCGATCGATGTTCGCTGCGCCGATCCCGGCGCCGATCAAGAAATAGGCCGCATAGAGCAACACGCGACTGGCCTGAACGTCGAGGGGTCCTAACTCGAACCAGCGGCTCGGCCCGAAGTATAGCAGCGCCGGTACGTAGACGACTGCGGTGACCACCAGAAGAAACAGGAAGAAATCCGCCGGCCGCCCGAACCCGCGTTGCGACAGGTGGTTGATCGGATCGAGCAGGCGGGGCGAGATCCGATACAGCAGGCTGGCGGTGAGATCGAAAACCAGCAACACCCAGACAAACCATATTGGGCCGCTTTGCCACGGTCCGACGGTAACCGTCTTCCACCAGAATTCCGAAAAGCTGAGGTCAGGATGCTGCCGCAGGGCGATCGCGTAATAGGCGATCGGTATGACGGTGAATGCAGCTATCGCGAAGGGCAGGCCGAGTCGCAGCAGGCGATCGCGAAGGAAGCTTCGGGGCGATTTGTGGGTAAGGCCCGGCCAGACAAACAATCCGGACAGAAAAAAGAACATCGCCATGAAGAAGCTGTCGGTGGCGGTAACCACGATGTCGAAACCGAGCCATGACTTGGCATCCGTATGACCGAAATAAGTGTAGGGGATAACTGCGTGGTGGATTAGCACGACGAGCGTCAGGAAGGTGCGCGTGCGATCGATCGCGGCGTTTCGTACCTGGGTCTTTGGTACGGCCCGAGTTTCGACGAGTCCTGAATGGGAAATGGATGTCATTTATGCCCGCCCTCAGGTCGCAAGCAGTTAGTGCAGCATGAACGGAATGCGGCAATGCAACCAGCTGCCTCCCTCGGTAACTCTCGGGAGGATTCATCGCTATGCGATTTCGGCTCGTTGTTCTTTATGTCAATTTCCGGAGAGTATCGTCAGTGGCGGATTGAAAAGCCAAACCGGACGCTCCTAGATTTGCTGGAAAGTCGGTTTGGACGAAATGACCGCGGTCAGGAGTAAACGTGTCAGGTTTTGTGGTGCTCCGTAATTGCCCCAAAGGACAATATCCTCCCAGGCAGTTTCCCATATTCATTCAGCTCTAACGATGTTGACCGGTTGCGCTTCACCGACATTCGCTTGAAACCATGCAGGCCCGCATGACCATTTGCCGCAGCTATGGCTGCGGAGGTCTAACACCGAAAGCCGGGGCCGCCATTGGTCGCATTAACTTAATTTGGTATCTGCAACAGCTGTACTAAGAGCGCTTCAGGACGCAATGCGCAGAGTATTGTGCTGTATCGCGGCTAATCGAGGATCCCATGGAAACGCTGCTGCTCCCGTTTTCGCCCCGGTACATCATTCTCACGATTTGTGCCGTCATTACGGTGTTGCTTCTCGGCATTGGGCTCGCGGATGGCAAGGTATTCGATCTTGTCATGATACCGACCCTTGTTTTCGCCGCACTCACGTTGCTGGGTATCCGTGACCTCACCCAAAAGAATCACGCGGTTTTACGCAACTATCCAATCTTGGCGCATATCCGCTTCCTGCTCGAAGAGATCCGGCCGGAGATGCGGCAGTACTTCTTCGAGAGCGAGAAGGACGGCATGCCGTTCAGCCGCGATATCCGTGCGGTGGTTTATCAGCGGGCAAAAATGGATCTCGACAAACGACCTTTTGGAACACAGGAGGACGTCTACCGTGATGGCTACGAATGGATGCACCATTCGATGGCGCCGAAGCCGCGTGCCGAGGAGAAATTTCGCATCACTGTTGGCGGTCCGGACTGCTCCGAACCGTATTCAGCGTCTGTCTTCAATATCTCGGCGATGAGCTTTGGCGCGCTCAGTCCCAACGCGGTACGGGCACTTAACGCGGGTGCCAAAAAGGGCGGCTTCGCCCACGATACCGGCGAAGGCGGTGTTAGCCCCTATCATCGCGAAAATGGCGGCGACCTGATCTGGGAAGTCGGCTCGGGTTATTTCGGCTGTCGCAACCGCGAGGGCTCATTCAATCCAGGAGAATTCGCCCGCGTCGCCAGCGATGACCAGATCAAGATGGTCGAGCTCAAGGTCAGCCAGGGCGCCAAGCCCGGCCATGGGGGTGTGCTGCCGGCGGCCAAGGTCTCCGAAGAGATCTCAAAAATTCGGGGCGTCGCGATGGGCGAGGACTGCGTCTCGCCGGCCACCCACCGCGCGTTTTCGACGCCGTTGGAGATGATGGTCTTTATCGGCGTGATACGGCGGCTCTCCGGCGGCAAGCCAGCCGGCTTCAAACTGTGCATCGGCCATCCCTGGGAATTCCTGGCGATCTGCAAGGCGATGCTGGAGAGCGGGATCTATCCCGACTTCATCGTGGTCGACGGCAATGAAGGCGGCACCGGCGCGGCGCCGCTGGAATTCATG
>Ga0208849_1000715_pt1 | contig 28110 bp, 26 predicted proteins | sample NGESurdeep072012_10_FD_184470 | JGI IMG/M metagenome (GOLD analysis project Ga0208849, IMG submission 184470) | Arctic peat soil microbial communities from Barrow, Alaska - NGEE Surface sample 53-3 deep-072012 (SPAdes) | ecosystem: Environmental > Terrestrial > Soil > Wetlands > Peat ... | reverse complement strand
GCCTTTTCGAGGGTGATGTCGAGTTCATCATCGCCAACGGGGCGGACGGCGAGCTTGGAGTGCTCGCGCGCCACGCGCCGCTGATGACGATTCTCAAGCCGGGGCCGCTGAGGATTCAAGAGGTCTACGGGGGGGCCGAGCAGATTCTCTTTGTAGGCGGAGGCTTCCTCGAAGTTCTCCCAGACCGCGTCACGGTGCTTGCAGACGTTGCCGAGCACGCCGACGAGATCTCGGTCGAGCGCGCGGAGGAGGCCCGCCGGCGCGCGCAGGAAAAGCTGGCCGGAACGCTCACCACGGCCGAAGAGACCGAGTTCCAGAACGCCCTGGCGATGGCGGAAGCGCGCCTGCGCCTGGCCCGCATGCGCCGCGGTTAAGACCCGGCACGTGGCAGGCAACCAGCAGCGCGCGCTGCGGATCACAGGCGGAGTTCAGCTGGCGGGCAGCATCTGCATCAGCGGATCCAAGAACGCCGCGCTCCCCGAGATGGCCGCGGCCCTGTTGACGAGGGAGACCATCAGGCTGAGCAACGTCCCCAGGGTGAGCGACACCGTGGTGATGGCCGAGATCCTGACCGCCCTCGGGGGCATAAGCCAGGGCGAGGGAAACGTGAGCCTCGGGATGGCCGGCGCGCGGACGAGCGAGGTGCCGGCCGATCTCGGCCGCCGGATGAGGGCGACCATAGTTCTGCTCGGCGCGCTGCTGGGGCGGTTCGGACGGGCGCGCCTGCCGCGGCCCGGTGGCGACGACATCGGCGCGCGACGCGTCGAGCAGCACCTTCGAGGCCTGCGCCAGATGGGCGCGCACGTCGTCGAGACGGATACCGAGATCATCGCCGAGGCCGAGCGGCTGCGGGGCGCGCGGATCGTCTTCGACCTACCCACCGTCACCGGCACCGAGAACATCCTCCTCGCGGCGGTGCTCGCGGAAGGTCGCACGGAGATCTTCAATGCCGCTCGCGAGCCGCACGTCCAGGACCTCAGCCGTCTGCTCGTAAAGATGGGGGCGCGGATCGAGGGCATCGGGTCGGAGCGGCTGGTGGTCGACGGCGTCCGGGACCTCGGGGGCGCAGAGCACACGGTCATCGCCGATTACCTGGAGGCAGGAACTTACGCCCTGGCGGTGGCCGCAACGGGCGGCGAGCTGCGCCTTGACTGCAGCCGGCCGGAGGACATCAACATGGTTCTGCTCAAGCTCGAGCAGGCCGGGGCACATGTCGAGGTGGGTGAGGGGTGGTTTCGGGTTGGTCGGCAGGCGAAGACACGATTGAGGCCCAATGACATGTCGACGTGGACGTTTCCTGGATTTCCCACCGACCTGCAGGCGCAGTACATGGCGCTGATGACGCAGGCCGACGGCAAGACGGTCATCTCGGAGTACGTGCATGAGAATCGCTTCCAGCACGTTGCGCAGCTGGCCAAGATGGGCGCCGGAATCACAGTCGAGGGACGGCTGCACGCCGTGGTCCACGGGCCGTGCAGGCTGCACGGCACCGACCTGGCGATTCCGGACATACGCTCCGGCGCGGCGCTCGTGATTGCCGCGATGTGTGCGGAGGGCGAGAGCCTGCTTCGCCACTCATGGCACGTGGAGCGGGGCTACGAAGACATGGCCGGGAAGCTCGCATCGGTCGGCGCGCAAATCGAGTCGGTCACCGTCGACGAGGAAGTAGGCCCCTCCAGCAATATCTACGAATGACTTCCCCTCTTCCCCTTCGGGGAGCAATCAGTTAGTCCAATCCTGCTCGCGCTTGCGCGCAGGGCGAGGATGAGAGGCTTACGTTTCTGTGATCGGGCTCCAGGTGGTCGTCGACGGCGCAGGGCTCGAGCGCCCGCGCGCCGGCGTCGGTGTCTATACGACGCAGATCCTCCACGCCATGCATGTCGATCGGCCCGACTGCCGCATGACCGTGTTCGGTCCTCCCGGCGCGTTCGTCCATGTACCGCATGCCGGGTACCGGCCGATTCCTCGCACGCGGCTCATCGGCCGCCATCTGCAGTGGCCCGCCCGCATCCGGCAGCTGAAACCAGACGCCTTCTTCGGGCCCGCCGGCGTCCTACCGTTGGGCGATGTCGGCTGTCCGTCCGTCATCACAGTCCACGACCTCGCCATCTACCGCAACTCCGGGTGGTTTCCCGGCCGGCAGCCGCTCAGCACTCGCTTCGTGGTGCCGCGCTCTGTGCTGCGGGCCGACGTTGTGATCGCGGTCTCTGAGAATACGGCTCAGGACGTGGTCGACATCTTCGGCATACCTCGGTCGCGAATCGAAGTCGTGCCGCATGGGGTCGCCACAAGCTTCACGCCCATGAGCGCCGAGGACCTCGCGGCAGCGCGCGCGCGGCTGAAGCTGCCTGAGCGTTTCATCCTCTTCGTCGGCACGATCGAGCCTCGCAAAAATCTCGAAACGCTGCTCGAGGCGTGGGCGATGATGCGCGACAGGCCGGACCTGGTGGTGGTCGGCGCGTGGGGTTGGCTGTACGAGCCGATCCGCGAACGCATGCAGCGCATGGGCGGCCGCCTCCACCACATCGACGGTCTCGACCCGGTCGACCTGCCGGCGGTCTACAACCTGGCCCGCGTCCTGGCCCATCCTGCCTGGTACGAGGGCTTCGGACTGCCGCCTCTGGAAGCGATGGCATGCGGCACCCCCGTGGTGGTTTCCGACCGCTCGAGCCTCCCCGAAGTCGTCGACGGTGCCGGCCTCGTCGTGCCCGCGGACCAACCGGACGCCTGGCGGAAGGCGCTGGAGACTGTGGTGGGCAACACCGACCTTGCCGCCGACCTGAAAAGGCGCGGCATACTGCGCGCCGCCCAGTTCAGCTGGGCGAGAGCCGCGACGCTGACGTGGCAGGCGATCGACCGTGCGATCGGAAAGGTATGAGGGAAAACCCGGATGGTTTTCCCTCATCGCGCGTGCGGCTGCGCCGCAGGCGCTGCGCCCATTCCGGTATATCGATGGGACTTGATTGAGAGGCTGAGGCCTGGCGACGCTTAGCAGTCACTGAGAACAAAGTCATGGCCGGGGTTCCCCCGGCCACCATCGCGGCGCTAGTCCTGGCGCTCAGGGAAACCCGGGTTTTCCCTCATATGACTTCTCGGATGACGTCGGCCACGCCGTCCGCCGTGCGTTCCCACGTGTACTTGCGAGCCCGGGCGCGCGCTGCCTTCGCCAGGGTTGTGCGAAGCGCTTGGTCGCCAAGCGCCACCTCCAGCACCTCGGCGATCTGCTCCGGGTCCGCGGCGTCGTGGAAGTAAAGGGCGGCGTCGCCGCCGACCTCAGGTAGGGAAGAGGCCTTCGCGGCCACGACCACCTTGCCGCGCGCCATGGCCTCCAGCACGGGAAGGCCGAACCCCTCGTAGAGGCTGGGCACGATGACCGCTCTCGCGTGCTTGTAGAGGAGCTCCAGGGTGGGCTGGTCGACGCGGCCGAGCACTCGACAGCGATCCGACTCACGCAGCCTGGACGCAAGCGCCGGATCGCGTTCCGGGCCGGCCACCGCGAGGATGACGCCGCCACCCAGACGCTCGACCGCCGCGAGCGCCGCGGCCTGGTTCTTGCGAGTCTCGATCCGTCCGACCTGCAGCACGAAGCTGCCATTCAACCCCAGCTCCGCGAGCCGCGATGCAGGGGCTGGAGTCACGACGGGCTCGGAGGCCCCGAGAGGCACGACCCGAATCCGCTCCGGTCGCACTCCGTAAACAGACACGAGGTCCGCCTTGGTCGACTCCGAAACGGTGATCAGGAGTGGGCAGCGCATTGCCGCCCACCGCGTGGTGAGGCGCAGGTAAGCGCGTTCGAGCGGCGAGTATGCGTGCGGGTAGCGCTCGAACGCCAGGTCGTGCACGACGGTCAGCACCTTCCCCGGCCACGCAAAGGGGACCGCGTGAGCTGGTACGAAGAGCAGGTCAGGCCGCGCGGCCGCCAGCGCGACGGGGAGGCGCACCTGCGACCACAGCCTTCGGAGCGGGATGACAATCACGTCGAGACCGAGGCCGGCCCGAGGCCGCGAGGCGAAAAACCTCCAGCGCAGCTCAGGCGCCGCCGCCGCCAGTCGCGAGCTCACCTCGCGCGTATACACTTCGGTTCCCGTTATCACGGCGCGAGTCGCGGGGTTGACGTCGACCGCGACCGTCTTCAATTTCGCTCCCTCACTTTTCGTACGACCTTAAGCTATCGTCGATGCTGAGCAGCGTGCGAGCCGCGGCCATCGTGCTGACGGTCGTGGCGACCGGCTATTTCCTGCAGCTGAGCGACCAGGAGGTCAACTCGAAGGTTCCGCAAGCTGCGCACTCGGGGGTGATTTCCGGTCAGGCTCAGGACGCAACGTCGGCGTCATTCAACCACGAATATTTCGTTTCACACGCGCAGGTCGTCCCCGTCGGGCTGAGAAACATAACGCTGCCGATCCTCATGTACCACTACGTCCGGACGCCACCATCCGTGAAGACCGACTTGCTCGGCTACAGGCTGTCGGTCTCGCCGTCCGACTTCGCGGCACAGATGGACTGGCTCTCCCAGCATGGATTTCACCCCGTTGATTTCAACGACGTGCGGGCGTACTTCGCCGGCGTGGCGCCGATGCCTGCGAGTCCCGTTATGATCACGCTCGACGACGGGTATTCCGACCTATACACCACGGCATATCCGATCCTCGCTGCGCACGGTTTCAAAGCCGTCGCATACATCGTCAGCGGATTTGTCGGCCAGCCTCGCTACGTGACCGCGGCACAGGTCGTGCAGATCGACCACAACGGCATCGAGATCGCATCGCACACCGTTGACCACGCGGACCTGGCGCGTTCTTCCTACGCAACGGTGATGCGAGAGCTCGTCGATTCCAAACAGTGGCTCGAGCGTCTTCTGGGTCACCCCGTGCTGGACTTCGCGTATCCGTCGGGGCAGTTCAACGCGCAGGTGGTCAGCGAGGTCATTCGTGCCGGCTATGACACCGCGGTCACCACGATGTCTTCTGTCGATCACAGCCTCACCGACCGGTACCTGTGGACCCGTGTCCGTGTGGGTGGCGGCGAATCGCTGGCCGAATTCGCGCGAGGTCTTGGGAGTCCGATGCCCAGCAGTACCACCACCGTCCTGGATATCGAAACCCCCCAAATCCCACTCCCGCCGCTCGCGAGGCCGACACTGCCGCTCAGGAAGTGATGCAGGTCAGGGTCCTGAGCGTGAGGGTCGACTGCCTCGACATGAAGGCCGCCCTCGACCGCATCGAGCAGCTCGTCGACGCCGGCGGTCATCACCTCATCGTCACGGTCAACCCGGAGTTCATCATGAGAGCCCGTCGTGACCGCGAGTTCGCGCGCGTGCTTGAGTCCGCCGACCTGTGCCTGGCCGACGGCGCGGGGGTGGTCTGGGCCGCGAGGCGGCAGGGCTGCTCGATGACCGGACCCGTCACGGGGACCGACCTCATCCCGCCGCTCGCGGAGCTGTGCGCCGCACGGGGTTTTCGTCTCTTTCTGCTGGGCGCTGCGCCTGGCGTCGCTACGGAGCTCGCTTCGCGCTTGCGGGCCGAGCATCCGCAGCTCCAGGTCGCGGCTCATCCTGGCTCGCCGGACCCCTCATCCGATGGGGAAGCGCTGGCGTTGATTCGCGCGCACCGCACCCAGGTCCTGCTCGTCGCCTTCGGCGCGCCGAAGCAAGAGCTCTGGATCGACCGCGTCAAGGACAGCCTCGACCCGGCGGTGGGGATCGGCGTCGGCGGAGCGTTCGACTACCTGACGGGTCGCGTGCGGCGCGCGCCCGCCTGGATGAGAAGGGCAGGTCTCGAGTGGCTGTTCAGGCTTTACCACCAGCCGTGGAGGGCGCGTCGTATGGCCGTGCTGCCGGTCTATGCCTTCAAGGTTCTCAGCGCGGGCAAGTAGGATGGCGCATCGAGGTGGAGACGGAAGCATCGCCGGAGCTGAGCATCGTCATCCCTTGCTACAACGAGGAGCAGCGACTCCCTCGCACCATCGAGCAGATCGAGCGGTATCTCGCCGGCACAGGGGCCTCGTACGAGCTCATCCTCGTGGACGACGGCAGCACCGACGGGACCCGCAAAATCATGGATGCGGCTGCCGAGCGCAACCGTTCCGTCCGGCTCGAGGCGCTCCCGCACAATCGCGGTAAGGGCCGCGCCCTTGCCGAGGGTGTGGCGGCGGCCAGGGGCGCGGAAATCCTCGTCACCGACGCCGACCTGTCCACCCCGATCGAAGAGCTCGATAAGCTCCGGGCTGAGCTGCACAGCGGAGCAGGCGTGGCCATCGCGTCGCGGGCCATGAAGAAATCACGGGTTGAGATATCGCAGCCCATCTATCGCGTGCTGATGGGCAAGGCGTTCAACCTGCTGGTTCAGGCCGTGCTGCTTCCGGGCATCTGGGACACACAGTGCGGCTTCAAGCTGTTTCGGGCAGATGTCGCCCACGACGCGTTTGCCGGGCTCACCACGGACGGCTTCGGCTACGACCCCGAGGTGCTTTATCGCGCCAAGCGGCGGGGGGTCAGGATCGCGGAGGTCCCGGTGGTCTGGCGCAACTCGGCGCCGACGAAGGTGAGCCCGATCAAGAGCTCGATCGACATGTTCAGGCACGTGCTGAGAATCAGGTTCCGCCGGTGAGCAACGAGGCGCGGCCGGAAGCGTTGACCGAGCGCAGGACGCCGCCGACCGAGGTCCTGGTGGTCCTGCCGACCTTCAACGAAAGCCAGAACCTGGAGAAGGTCGTCGCCGGGGTGAGGCATTTCGGGCACGACGTGCTCATCGTCGACGATGCATCGCCGGACGGGACCGGGGAGATCGCCGCACGCCTTGCCGCCGCCGATCCAGGCGTGCGCGTGCTGCACCGGCCGCGCAAGCTCGGCCTTGGCTCCGCTTACGAAGACGCGTTCCGGATCGGCCTGGCCGATGGTTCGGCCCTTTTCGTCGAGATGGATGCGGATGGCTCGCACCTTGCGAAGGATCTCGAGAGCATCGTCGATGCGGCGCGCGGGTGCGACGGCCTCGCGATTGGTTCGCGGTACATACGCGGTGGGGAGATCGTGGGATGGCCCGCTCATCGCTGGCTTCTGTCGTGGGCGGCAAATCTCTACTGCCGGGTCCTGCTCGGACTCCGCACTCATGACTGCACCTCGGGATACCGCTGCTACACGAGGGCTCTGCTGCTCCAGGTCAACCTCGACGAGGTCATGTCTCAGGGCTACTCGTTCCAGATCGAGATGGTGTACCGGACCGGCCGGCTCGGTTTTCCAATCGTCGAGGTGCCGATCCGCTTCGAGGACCGCGTTTCAGGTGCGTCGAAGGTGTCCCGCGGCGAGGTGAGGCGTGCCCTGTGGACGGTCCTCCGCCTGAGCCTGAACAGATGAACGAAGCAGTTTCCCCTCGCCCCGTCGGGGAGGGGGTCGGGGTGAGGGGCTTAGGCCTGCAAAACCGCTGGGAGCGCTGGCGGCTCCCGCTGCTGACCGGCCTCGCCCTCGCCCTCGTCACGTCGGTGCCCTACCTCTACGCCTACGCCGTACAACCGCCCGGGCACGTTTTCATGGGCTTCTTCTACCTCGGCGACGACGCGAACACGTACCTCGCCAAGATGCGCCAGGGGTGGGAGGGCTCGTGGTCCTGGCAGAACCGATACACGACCGAGTCGAGCCCGGCCGCCTATCTGTTCATGTTCTGGATCGTCCTCGGGCACCTCGCTGCGCTGCTCAATCTGCCGTTGATCGTGGTTTTCCACCTCGCCAGGGTGGGGGCGGCCTTCGCCCTGATGGCCGCGGCCTGGTTCATGATCTGTCACTTCATCGAGGACCACGCGGCGAGGCGGTTCGCGTTCCTGTTCTGTGCGGTGGGCCTTGGGATGGGCTACGTGATCCAGGCTCTGGGCCACCCGGTGATCTTCGGCCACCAGACCGACACGCTCGACTGGCGCATGCCAGAGCTGACCGCGTTCTACTCGGTGCTGGCGCTGCCTCATTTCGCCTGGTCAGGAGTCTTCGCGGCGGCCGGCATCGGCCTGACCTTCAAGGCGATCCAGCGCGGAAGCCTTCTGCTTGCGATCCTGGCCGGTCTCGCATGGCTCGGGCAGGCGTCGATCCATCCTCAGATGCCGATCCTCATGGGCGGCGCCACCGCCGTCGCCCTGCTCCTCCGCCCAGCGGCACCGCGCGGGTGGATCGCGGCCGGGGTCGCTTTCGCCATCCCGGCGCCTTACATCCTTTATTCGTATCTCGCATTCATCGGCAACCCGGAGGTGCAGCGCTGGACCTTCCATTCCAAGAACGCGCTTCCGCCGGAGAGCATCAGCCTGCTGTTCGCCATCGCCCCTCAGCTCCTGCTGGCGCTCGTCGCACTGCCCGGCGCCCTTCGCCGCCGGACGCGTGAAGACGTGTTCCTGGTCGCGTGGCTCGTGCTGCTCGCCGCCATCCTCTATCTACCGAACCCGGCCGGCGACCTGCGGCGGCGCTTCCTCGACGGCCTGTATCTCCCGCTCGTGATCCTGGCGGCACGCGCCATGTACGAGACGATCCTTCCACGCCTGCGGAGCGCGCGAGCTCGCGCCCTGGTGCCCTTCTCGTACGTCTCCTTCGCGGCGATCGGCAGCGCATTCCTGGTCCTGGCGCCGATTGCCGTGGCCGCGAATCCCCAATACTCGGTGACGCGCGCCGAATTCGACGGGCTCAACTGGCTGGGCAGCGAACCCGCGGGCCGCGTGCTGGCGATGCCTGGGGTTGGTCTCTACATCCCCGCGTACAGCCCGGACACCGTCTACGTCGGCCATTACGACGAGACGTTCGATTACGTCAACAAGACTCAGACGGCGCTGGCTGTGTTGACCGGCAAGAGCGATCTCGAACAGTTCATCCAGACCAACCAGATCAGGTACGTGGTCTGGACGTCAGATCTACCGACTCCTCCACCGGCGGTCTTAGGAACCGCCGAATACGACACACCCAATTTCAAAATCTGGCGAATCGACTGAACGCATCCCCTCCCCCGCAAGGGGGAGGGTTAGGGTGGGGGGCGGAGGAGCCCGCTCAACTCCGGAAGTAAATGGTTGGGGGGCGCCGGGACTCGCTCAATTCCGGACGTAGATCACTGCCACCGAGTCCTCATAGACGAGCTTCCAGTCCGGCTGGGTCGCCAGGACGTTGGCCAGGGCTTCACCTCGGTTGTACACGATGTAGTCGACTTTGTACTGGTCGAGCACCTGCTTCCAGTCCGGGCGCAGCGTCTGCACGTCCTCGTACTGGTTGAGCAGCGAATCACCCATCAGGGCAGCCTCTCCGAAGATGAAGACCCTCCGATTCGGCTGCGGGTAGAAGCGATAGGCGAGGTAGCCGCCCCACCCGTACTGGTTGTACATCCTCGTCCCCACCTCGGGATGGGCCGCGAGCCAGTCGGCCGCGCCGATCGGATAGCTCGACGCGTCGAGGCTCTGCTGCCTGGCGGGACTGATGCTGTCGGCGATTCGCACCGTTGTCGCAAGCGCGATCACGACCAGGACGACGGCGGTCACAACCGCGAAGATCCGCCGCGGCGGCAGGCCGAGCTTCCAGCCGCGAGCCGTGGAAAGCTCCTTCCAGTAGGCGGAATAGCAGTTGATCATCACGGGGGTCGCCACGGCCACGAAGAGCACCACGTTGCGAACCGACTGCAGCGCCAGTCCGAGCGCCACGAGAGTGAGGAGAAACTCATAGAGGGGCGGGCGCCTCAGCGCGAAGCCGATGATGACCAGGAAGATCATGGCCTCGAACGGGCGCAGGTAGGCCTGGTGGAAGTCGGGTGAAAACCACTCGACGATCAACCTCTGCTGCGCCACGCTTCCCTCGGTCTGGAACGGATAGGGGTAGAGGCTGAAGCCGTGCGGCGTGGCCGCCACGGCCACCACCGAGAAGACGGTGATGATCGCCAGGAACCGCACGTGCTTTCTGTGCGCGGGGTTCTCGCGATCCCATGCCCAGGCTATGACCTCGGCCGCCAGCGCCACCCCCAGCCAGACGAATCCGATCACCCAGCCCCCATGGAGGTTGGCCCACAGCACCATGACGAGGGGGAAGAGTTGCAGCGTCCGGCTGCGTCCTGAGAGGTAGGCCTGGAGCCAGTAGAGCTCGAGGCAGCTCATGAAGAACGTGATCATCTGGGCTCGGGGGCCCCAGATCGGCGAGCCGGCGACCGCGCCGATCGTAAGCCCGATGCCGGCGATCACCCAGGGCTGCCGGCGGATCTGCCGGTACATGATCCAGAACGCCGCCCACGTCAGGAGGCCGAAGGCGAGGCTCAGCCCGATCACCCCCGTCGACCTGTAGACGAGCCACATCAGGATCTCGGTCAGGTACTCGTGGTCAGTCCAGACGTGGTTGGGCACGGTGAACGTGTACAGGTCGATCGACGGCAATCGGCCGTTGTCGAGCATCCAGCGGCCGGTGCGAAGATGCCACCAGAAGTCGGGATCCTGCTCGCTGGAGATGAAAAGCGAGAGCGTGACGATCATCACGCCACCCAGGAGCAGCGTCTTCGCCCCGAGCCGCTCGGTCAGCCGCATCCCATTCCTGATCAGCTGCGTGCCTTGAGAGGATTGGGGAAGTAGCGGGGCACGCGCCGTGCGTAGGTCGGGTAATCGTCCGGGAAGGCCCGACCGAGCACCCCCTCCTCCCAGCGGATGCGGAGCAGCTCGCACGAGATGAAATAGACGACGGCGAGCGCGCCCGGCAAGCCGGCCGTCGCGAGGTTGATTCCGATGGCTGTGACGACCTCTCCCAGGTACACCGGGTGGCGGCTCAGCGAGTAGGGCCCTCCGGTGACCAACCGGCGCGCCTCGGGGATGATCGAGAAGGACCGGCGAAGGTAGGCCAGGCCCCAGACCGAATAAGCCAGCCCAAGCGTGGCCAGCAGATCCGCCACGAGAACGAGGCCTTCGCGCCGCCCGCCTCCGGGCAGAAATGGGGCCGCGATAGCCGAAAAGGTGCCGGTGAAGGCGATGAATACGACGGCCGCCCTGTGATCCGTGCCGCGTTTGGGCAGCCGGGTCGAGTAGAGGACCACCAGCAACGTGAAGTAGGCGAGCGCGAGCAGCTGCTGCAGCACGAAGAGGTAGTCGGTGGCGTGATGTACCGAATGAAGGCCGTCCCAGACGAACAGCAGCTGGCGGGCGAGGAAGATGCTGAAGAAGAGCGCCGGGAGCAACCGGCTGAAAACCAGGTCGCGCCAGTACGCCCCCGCGCGCTTTTGCACATCGTCTGCGACGCTGGGGGTCGACATTTCCGACGAAACTTATCCCTTTGGACGCTGGGCGGGCGAGGTTTGACCCGTATCGGGTGCGCTTTTGCCCTCACCGGACAGGGGGTTGTGGAGTCAGTCGGGGGCCCCAGCGATCAACCGGCGGCCGGCTTGCGTTATCTCATTGACCTGCCCGGGACCGCCCGAGTAGCATCACCGCCGCTGACGGCGGAAACCCCCGCAAGAATCGCCACCGAGCGCCGTCATCTAGATCAGACGCCTGTAGTTCAGGAAAAAGGAGGTGAAATGCAGATGTTGAACCTTTACATGAAGCTTCGGAGCCTTACGACTCGTCAGGAAGGGCAGGGAATGGTTGAGTACGCCCTGATCCTCGTGCTCGTTTCAATCGTGGTCATCGTCATCCTTCTTACGATGGGCAACCAGATCAAGAACGTGTTCTCGAACGTCGTAGCCGCTCTCGGCTAACGAGAACCAAACGTAGTAGCACCTTCAAAGGAGAGCCCCGAAAAGGGGCTCTCTTTCTTTACCGGATAGAAGGGGACGATCGCGGTCCCCCTCGCTACAATTGGCGGCACTCTTGCGGAACATTCATTCGGAGGTGACTTAAGTCTTGGCCGTCGCACCAGCTCCAGCACGACCGCGACCAGGCGGTGGACGTCTTTTCATCATCGTCGGCTTGCTGCTTGCCGTCCTTGCCGGTGCCGGGGTGTTCTTCCTCGGCAACCTCACCGGCGGGGGCTCGATCGGCGGCGGCCCGACTACGACGGTGGTCATCGCGAAGCAGGCCATCGGCGTCCGTCACACCATCACCGATGCCGACCTCGACACCGAGAAGGTGTCGGGCAGCTTCACCAGCGCCAACAACACTTACGCGAACAAGAGCGACGTTCTCAACCTGATCGCCGAGATCCAGATCACCAAGGGCTCGGTGATCACGTCCGACATGCTTGCCAAGGACGTCGGCCTGGTGCCCGCGGGCGCCGCTCCTGCGTACCTGCCCCTGGCGACCGGCTACGTCGCTATGACCATTCCGACCGGCGAGCAGCAAGGTGTCGCCGGCCACATCACGCTGGGTGACTACTTCACCGTCATCTCATCCGCAAGCCTCACGGTCTTCAGCACCGGGGCCGCTGCGCCAACGGGCCCGACCAAGATCGTCAGCAAGACGGTGTTCACCAACGTTCGGGTGATCGGGCTGGGTCCGGCCACGGCGAACATCCAGCCTGCCGGGGGCGCCACGACCGTCGGTGGCACAGGCGCGGCCGGCGGTGTGACCTCAAGCCTGACCATCGAATTGACGCAATGCGACGCCGAGTACTTCACCTGGTTCCTCAACAACACGCAGCTGAAATACACGGTCGAGTCCTTTCACGACTACCTGACGGCGCCAACCGCTGCAGACCCCACCTGCCCGACCGTTCAGTCGGCTCAGGGCGTCAGCCAGAAAGAGGTCGAAGCCAGGTACCACTTCTCGGCCTTGTGACGTCCTGCGATAGCTGAGATGGGTCTACTCGACAGGGTCAAACAAAATCAAACAGTTCCCCCGGCGCCGGCCGGGGGAACAAACGGTCCCGCCGTGGGGACCATGCCCGGTGCGGCCACGACCTACGGGGCAGCCACCGCGATCCCGGTTGCACAGCAGGCGGCCGCGACCGCCCCGCCCCCGCCGTCCCTGTCCCAGCGCGCGACCGCATCCGCCGGCGGCGGCGACCTCACTCCCGCATTCACCGCTGCGAAGGTCCAGATCCACGCCCGCCTGATCGAGAAGTACGCGGACCAGATCGACTCGAGCAACAAGCCGGGCGTTCGCGAAAAGATCCTGGAGCTCGCCGAAGAGTACTTCCGCTCCACCGCGATGACGATGACCAAGACCGACAAGGAGCGCCTTGTCGACTCGGTCCTCGACGACGTTTTGGGCCTCGGTCCGCTGGAAGCGCTTCTGGCCGACCCGGCCATCACCGAGATCATGGCCAACCACCCGAAGCAGATTTACGTGGAGAAGGCCGGCGAGCCGACGCTCTCTGCTGTGACCTTCGAGAGCGAGCGCCAGATGCGGCAGGTCATCGATCGCATCGTCAGCCTGGTGGGCCGCCGCGTCGACGAATCGACGCCGATCTGTGACGCCCGCCTGAAGGACGGCTCGCGTGTGAACGTTGTGATTCCGCCGATCGCGCTCAAGGGACCCTGCCTCACAATTCGAAAGTTCGCCAAGGAGAAGTGGGGTCCGGCCGATGTCGTGAACCGATTCAGGTCGTCGAGTCCGGAGCTCATGTCATTTCTGCGCTCGTGCGTGCGCGCGAGGTTCAACATCCTGGTCTCAGGCGGCACGGGCTCAGGCAAGACGACGCTGCTGAACATCCTCTCGTCCTTCATCCCCGAGACGGAGCGACTGATCACGTGTGAGGACGCCGCGGAGCTCCAGCTCCAGCAGCCGCACTGGATCCAGCTCGAGTCGCGCCCGCCGAACGTCGAAGGCAAGGGCGCAGTGCCGATCCGCGAGCTTGTCAAGAGCTGTCTGCGTATGCGCCCGGACCGCATCATCGTCGGTGAGTGTCGTGGTGGTGAGGCGCTGGACATGCTGCAGGCCATGAACACCGGACACGATGGTTCGATGTCGACGCTGCACGCGAACAACCCCCACGAGGCCCTGGTCCGTCTCGAGACGCTGGTCCTTCAGGCCGGACAGGACCTGCCGTCCAGAGCCATCCGCGAAACGATCGGTGCGGCCATTCACATGATCGTTCAGCAGTCACGGTTGCGGGGCGGCGTGCGCCGCATCGTGAGCGTGGCCGAGATCACGGGCATCAAGGATGGAGACGTGCAGTTCCAGGAGCTGTTCACGTTCAAGCAGATCGGAGTCAACTCTGAAGGCAAGGCTGTCGGTTACCACACGGCGACCGGCCTCGTGCCGATGCGAATGGAACATTTGAGGGCTGAAGGCGAGGAAGTTTCCGAGAGCCTTTTCAAGCCCACGCCGCAACCGCCGCCGGATAAGCTCTACTGACCGTTTAGGAGGTCCAGATGTCGATTCCCGTGGTATTCGGGCTCGTAGCCTTCGCCGGAATTTTTCTTTTAGTGCTCGGACTCAGCCAGATGCGGCGCGCTGCGGGCGGTTCCGAGGACTTCCAGGCACGCCTTGCCGCGTACGGGGTCACGACCGCGGGGGCGACCACGCTTCCGCCGACAACCGGATTTCGAGACTCTCTCAACCGGCTGTTTCAGCCGGCCGCGGACCGCGTCGGGCGCGGCAACTCGAAGAAGGGAAAGCCGTCTGTCACCGAGCAGCTGCAGAGGGCAGACCTGAGGCTCCGCACGTCGGAGTTCCTGATGATCCAGATCGGCAGCACGATTGTGTTCGTGCTCATCGCGATTGCCCGTTTTGGGCTTCCCCTGGGTGGGCTGATTCAGACGATCGTATTTGGGATCATCGGCTACCTGCTGCCCAGCTTCTACGTGAAGTACCGGATCAACAAGCGCCTGAAGGCGTTCAACAACCAGCTGGGCGACACGTTGACCCTCCTCTCCAACGCCATCAAGGCCGGCTACTCGTTCGCGCAGGCGATCGACACGGTCGCGAAGAATGCGGTGGCGCCGATCTCTGATGAGTTCGGCCGCGCCGTGCGCGAGATGAACCTCGGTGGCTCGCCTGATGAGGCGCTGCAGAACATCACCAAGCGCATCGTGAGCGCGGACTTCGATCTCGTGGCCACCGCGTACTCGATCCACCGCACGGTCGGTGGAAACCTCGCGGAGATCCTCGACAACATCGCCTATACGATTCGCGAGCGGGTCCGGATCAAGGGTGAGATCGCGACCTTGACGGCACAGGCTCGCGCCTCGGGCACACTGATCACGTTCCTTCCGATCGTACTGGCCGCCTTCATGTACTTCGTCACTCCGACGTATTTCCGGCCGATGTTCGACAGCGTCGTCGGCTGGATCCTGCTGGTCATCGGAGGCTTCATGATCTTCGTCGGCAACCTGATCATCCGGCGCGTGGTCGCGATCGAGGTATGAGATGAGCCCAGCCGTACTCGCACTGTTTGCCGGGCTCGGAGTGCTCATGATCTTTATTGGCCTCGCTCGGACGCCCTCCAGGAACACCGCCGAGATGGTGCAGCAGCGCCTCTCCGTGTATGGCGGCGAGAAGCCGTTGACGCTGGAAGAGGTAGAGCTGCAGCGACCATTCAGCGAGCGCTTCCTTCGCCCCGCGATCGAGCGCCTCGGCTCGATCATGTCCCGTTCGACGCCGCAGAAGGCGCGTCAGAACCTCATGAACCGGCTCGATCTGGCCGGACGGCCCGGCAACCTGACGCCGGAAGACTTCGCCGCCGTGCGCATCGTCGCCGCGGCGGTGCTGGCGGCCGTCGGCTTGCTGATCGGTCTTCTGCTCGCCAACCCCGTTTACCTGGTCATCTCCCTGGCCCTGGGCGCGGTCCTCGGCTTCTACGCGCCGGTGCTCTGGCTGAAGCAAAAGGTCGACGCTCGACGGGCGGAGATCCAGAAGGGCCTCCCCGATGCCATGGACCTGCTCGTCATCGCTGTGGACGCCGGGCTTGGCTTCGACGCCGCCCTCGCGAGGGTGACGGACAAGTACAAGAACGCGCTCTCCGACGAGTTTGCCAAGGTGCTGCGTGAGGTCAGCCTCGGACGGCCGCGCCTGGAAGCCATGGACGAGATGGGCCGGAGCAGCGGGGTCGAGGATCTGCACAACTTCATCCAGGCCATCATCCAGTCCGAGCAGTTCGGCACCGGCATCGGCAAGATCCTCCGCATCCAGGCGGACGAGATGCGGCGCAAGCGGCGCCAGCGAGCGCAGGAAAAGGCCGCACAGGCCACGTTGAAGATGATGCTGCCGATGGTGGGCTGCATCTTCCCGACCCTGTGGATCGTCTTGTTGGGACCCGCGGCGCTGATCCTCCTTAAGCCGAGGTCGTAAGGCACGCCCTCCTGGCTGCTGCCGAGCATCCCGGCGTGGGAGCTCGTGCTGCGCGGGATCGTCATCTACGCCGGGCTGCTGATCGCGCTCCGGCTCTTCGGTAAGCGTGAGGTCGGCCAGTTCACGCTGTACGACCTCGTCTTCATCCTCCTCATCGCGAACGCGCTCCAGCCGGCGATCACGGGGCCGGACTCGTCCCTCGGGGGCGGCTTCGTCCTGATCGTAGTGCTCGTTGGGACGAACTTCCTGGTCGGCAAGCTGGACAACATGCCTCGATTCCACCGCCTGTTCACCCCCGCCCCGGCCATCATCGTCCGGGACGGCAAATGCATCGCCGAGGTGATGAAGAAGGAGGGGGTCGACCAGGAGGAGGTCGAGATGTCGATGCGGGAGCACGGGATCGTTGACATGAAAGACGTGCTGCTGGCGGTCCTGGAGCCCGATGGCACGATCTCGATCGTGCCCACCGGAACCGCGATGACACGTACCAAAAACCGTATTCGCTACCACCACCGGGCGGGGTAAAGATATGAGGGAAAACCCGGATGGTTTTCCCTCATCGCCAGGCGCTAAGCGCGCGTGGCTGCTCCCCTTCCGGTATAGCGAAGGGACCTGACTTAAGTGCTACTCCTGGCGACGCGTCAGGGGATAAGTACGTCGGGGACGGCCGGAGTAAATCCGGCCTGCAGGCCACGAATTGGAAAATCGCGACAGGTCTGTTACTCGGCGGCGAGGAACTCGATCGCGGCCTGCTTGAACTCCCGCGACGGCACCGCGCTCATGTGGTCACGGCCGGGAATGGTCACCAGGCGCGAGGATGAGATCAGCTCAACGAGCTCGGGCGCATTGCGGGCGATGTCATCGCATTCCCCGACCACGATCAGGATCGGCGTGCGGATCGCCGAGAGAATGGCAGGGTCCATCACTGGATGCAGCCCGGTGATGCAGGCCGCCAGGGCTTTCAAATCGTTGATCGGGCGCGCGGACGCAAAGTTGTAGAAGCTCTTCGCGATCGGGTCGTCGATGGGCTCGCCACTGAGAAACGATTCGGCGATCGCTCCGGCGCTCTCGATCGCTCCAGCCGTGCCGATGCCGCCAAGGACGGCACGCTGGATCCGACCAGGGAAGTCGGTCAGTACCTGCAGCCCGATCCGCGCACCCATCGAGTACCCGAGGTAGCGCGCCGACCGAACCTCAACCTCGTCGAGGAGGCGAACGACGTCGCCGGCCATGGTGTCGATGGCGTACGCCTCGCGTTCATGCGGCTTGTCGCTGTGTCCGTGGCCGCGGCAGTCGAGACCGAACACGCGAAACCCCGCGGTGGTGAGCGCCTCCTGCCACCTCGTGCCGACCCAGTTCAATCGATAGTCGGACGCGAAACCGTGGACGGCAACCAGCGGCTGTCCTTTTTCAGGTCCGTGCACCTCATAGTGCAGGCGGACGCCCTCGCTTTCGAAGTCCATGCGGCCTCTTTAGGTTAGTGTCCATCGCTGTGTCGGGACGGCGCGCGGTGCACGAACGAACTGGCAAAGTGCTGGCGGAAGAGCTCGAACGGGCCACCTCCCTGGTCGCCCTCACAGCGGGTCTGATGTTCCGCCGCACGCTCGAACCCGGCCGCGGCCTGTGGCTCAATCCCTGCAACGGCATCCACATGATGTTCATGAGATTCCCCATCGACGCCGTCTTCCTCGACAGCGCGGAACGCGTGAGGAAGGTCTATCGCAAGCTGCCGCAGTGGTGGGGGGTGGTGTGGTTCGTGTGGGGCGCCCGCAGCGTCCTCGAGCTGCCCGCGGGCTCCACTACGGACATGGACCTCCAGCGCGGCGACCAGATCGTCATCTCCTAGTAGGCATCGGGGCTGTTAAGGGCGCCTTGACTGCCTCACGTAGCTTCAAGGCGTGCGCAGCCGATTGCTGGACATCGTCCTGCCACCGAGGTGTGGCGGCTGCCGCGCGGTCGGCTCGTGGCTGTGCGGCACCTGCCGCGCTCGCATACGACGCCTCGAAGAACCGCTGTGCCGTCGCTGTGGAGCCGAGGTGGAGTCCGCGCGCAAGGAGTGCGGCTGCCGCAGCCGCCTGAAGGCGCTGTCGAGGCTGCGTTCCGCGGCGGCCTATGAGGGCCCGCTGGAGATCGCCCTTCAGCGGTTCAAGTACCAGGGCTGGAGGCGCCTGGCGGGCCCCCTCGCCCTGCTGATGGCGGAACGGCTCGTGGTGGAGGGGCTGTCGGCTCCATGGGCGATCGCGGTGCCCCTTCACCGCTCCCGGCAGCGCCAGCGCGGCTTCAACCAGTCCGAGCTCCTGGCGTGCGAGCTGCGCAGGCGCCTCGACCTGTCGAAACCGGCCGGCGAGCTCGTCCGCACCCGTCCTACGCCTTCCCAGGTGGGTCATGACCGCCGCTGGCGCCTCGACAACGTGCGCGACGCGTTTGAGTGGCGCGGGCCGCCACTGGGCGCCAGTTCGATCTTGCTGATCGACGACGTGGCCACCACCGGGGCCACTCTCGAGGCCTGCGCCGCCGCTTTGAGGGCTGGCGGATCGGGGCCGGTAATGGGGGTCTCAGTGGCGAGGGTTAACGTATAGTTGGCAGCCGGTTCAATTCCGAAGCGGAGGCTACTGAATGGCAGTTCGGATCCCCGGTATCAACATCGATGAGTACTACCAGCAGCTAGGGCCGATCGAGCCCCTCATCCGCGACGACCGCGTGACCGAGATCATGGTCAACGGCAGCGACCATGTTTACGTCGAAATGGCCGGCAAGGTCGTCTTGACGAACATCAAGTTCGTGGACGAGGACCAGCTGCTCAACGTTATCCAGTTCATCGTTCGCACAGTCGGCCGCCGCATCGACGAGCGCCAGCCGCTCTGCGACGCCCGCCTGGCCGACGGCTCCCGTGTCAACGCCGTCATCCGGCCGCTCGCGTTGAACGGTCCGCTGCTGACAATCCGCAAGTTCTCTCGCGACCCATTCCAGGTCGAGGACCTGATCCGGTTCGGGAGCTGCAACGAGGCAGGCTTCGGATTCCTCAAGGCGGCTGTGCTCGCCAAAGCCAACATCATCATCTCCGGCGGCACCGGCACCGGGAAGACCACGTTTCTCAACGTGCTCTCAGGCTTCATCCCCGTTGAGGACCGCATCGTGACGATCGAGGACGCGGCCGAGCTGCAGCTGCACCAGGAGCACGTCTGCCGGCTGGAGACCCGCCCAAAGGACATCAACGGAGAGGGCGAGGTCACCATCCAGCGGCTCGTCATCAACGCCCTGCGTATGCGCCCCGAGCGCATCGTGGTCGGCGAGTGCCGTGGCGGTGAGGCGCTTGACATGCTGCAGGCCATGAACACGGGTCACGACGGCTCGATGACCACCCTGCACGCCAACACCCCGCGCGACGCCCTCGCCCGGCTCGAGACGCTGGTGTTGATGGCCGGAGTGGACCTGCCGGTGCGGGCGATCCGCCAGCAGGTGGGCAGCGGCATCAACCTCATCATTCAGCTGAACCGTCTCCGCGACGGCTCCCGAAAGGTGACCGCGATCTCCGAGATCGTCGGCATGGAGATGGACATCATCACCATGCAGGACATCTTCATGCTCGAGCAGAAGGGTGCGACTGCCGATGGAAAGGTGATCGCCGAGTTCAAGCCGACCGGCCTGCGGCCGAAGATCCTCGACCGCATCTTCGCCCAGGGAATTCCCCTGCCGAAGGAGATCACCGCGCTGTTCCCGCCGCCGCCCGGATACAAGCCCTCGGCCCACTAGTCGGGGCCCGCGGTTGAGTCATATACTCGGGTTGTGAAGGTCGTCCTGCACGACCGTACCGACGGTCTGGGGCAGGAGGTGCGGGAGAACGCAGAGCGCAAGCTGGCCCGCCTCGCGCGGCACTTCGGCAAGGTGGCCGACGCTGAGGTGGATTTCTCAGAGGAGCGCAAGCGTAGCGGCCTGGCCACGATCGTGTGCCGGATCAACATCCACATGGACGGGCGCCGCACGCCGGTGCTCTCCGCGCACGAGCGGGGCGCCGATGCCCTCTCTGCACTCGACCTTGCCCTCGACAAGATCGACCGGCAGGTGGTCAAATACAAAGAGAAGATCACCCACCGCAAGAAGCCACTCTCCCCGGTCCGGGTGCCTCAGCAGGACGATGGGGAGGAGTCGCGCTCCCCAGAGCCGGAGCGAATCCGCCTGAAGCTGCGGCCCATGACGGTCTCCGAGGCGGTGGCCGAGCTCGAGGTGGACGGCCAGCCGTTTTACGTCTTTCTCGACGAAAACTCGGGAGCCATCCAGATCGTCGCCCGCAGGGCGGACGGTTCCATGGCCGTGATCGAGCCCATCGTGACCTAGCCTTGCCTCCCCGCCATGTGGGGAGGTCCAGCCGCGCCCGCAGGGCGCCTTGCCTCCCCGCCACGCGGGGAGGTCCCACCGCGCCCAAGGGGCGCCGCGGGGGTGGGGCGGTTCGATTCGGATCCGCCTTGTCCGGGTACCCTAGATTTGTGCTCTCCCTAGGCAAGCTGCTCGACCCGAACGAGCGCGAGGTCAAGCGCCACCTCGTCGTGGCCACGGCCATCAACGCGCTCGAGCCCGAGCTCAAGGCGCTCGACGACGCCGGGCTGCGCGTGCGCTCGGATGAGCTGCGAGGCCGGGCGCAGGAAGGCCACGACCTGGACGATCTCCTGATCGAGGCGTTTGCGCTGTGTCGCGAATCGAGCCGACGCGCAATCGGACTTCGCCATTTCGACGTCCAGCTCGTGGGAGGCCTCGTCCTGCACCAGGGAAAGATCGCCGAGATGAAGACCGGCGAAGGCAAGACCCTGGTGGCGAGCCTGGCGCTATACCTGAACGCCCTGGCCGGGAAGGGCGTTCACCTGGTCACGGTCAACGACTACCTCGCGCGCCGTGACGCGGGCTGGATGGGCCCTATCTACAATCTCCTCGGCCTGAGCGTGGGCATCAACGTTGGTACCGCCGGCACGTACATCTACGACCCCGAATACGTCGACGAAACCCATGGGGACTCTCGCCTGCAGCATATGCGACCGGTGACCAAGCGCGAGGCCTACATGGCGGACATCACGTATGCGACAAACTCCGAGCTTGCCTTTGACTACCTGCGGGACAACATGGCCCGCGACCTGGCGCAATGCAGCCAGCGACCGTTGAACTACGCGATCGTCGACGAGGTCGACTCGATCCTGATCGACGAGGCGCGCACGCCTCACATCATTTCCGGCCAATCGGACGAATCCACCGAGAAGTACTACGAGTTCGCGCGATGGGCGGGGCGCCTCACTGAAGAAGAGGATTACGAGGTCGACCTCAAGCACAAGTCGGCCTCCCTCACCGAAGCAGGCATAGCCAAGATGGAGCGCTGGACGGGAATCCGAAACATCTACGACCTGGAAAACGTCATCGAGGCACACCAGATCAACCAGGCCCTGAAGGCAAAGGCGCTGTTTCACCGGGACCAGGAATACCTCGTCAAGGACGGCGAGGTGATCATCGTGGACGAGTTCACCGGCCGCACCATGCCCGGTCGCCGCTGGTCGGACGGACTGCACCAGGCGGTGGAAGCCAAAGAGGGCGTGAAGGTCCAGCAGGAGCAGAAGACCATCGCCACGATCACGGTTCAGAACTACTTCCGCCAGTACGACAAGCTCGCGGGCATGACCGGGACCGCGTTGACCGAGGCCGAGGAGTTTCACAAGATCTATGGGCTGGATGTGGTTGTAATCCCGACCCATCGTGCGATGGTCCGGTCGGACAGCCCCGACGTGATCTACAAGACCGAGCAGTCGAAGTTCGAGGCTGTCATCGATGAGATCGTCGAGAAGAACAAGGCCATGCAGCCGGTGCTCGTCGGCACCGTGTCGGTCGAGAAGTCCGAACGGCTCGCTCGAATGCTCGAGAAGCGCGGCGTCAAGCACAACGTCCTCAACGCCAAGCAGCACGAACGCGAGGCGGCCATCGTCGCCGAGGCGGGTCAGCCCGGCGCGGTCACCATCGCCACCAACATGGCCGGACGAGGCACCGACATCGTGCTCGGCCCTGGCGTAACTGACGTCGGCGGCCTACACATCATCGGCACGGAGCGCCACGAAAGCCGCCGGATCGACAACCAGCTGCGCGGCCGAGCCGGTCGCCAGGGCGACCCCGGCTCCAGCCGCTTCTTCATCTCGCTGGAAGACGACCTGATGAAGATCTTCGGTCCCGCGGCCGACCGGATCGGCAGGCTGATGGACAGCCTGGAGGTCGAGCCAATCGAGCATCCATGGGTGGCGCGATCGATCGCCGGGGCCCAGAAGAAGGTCGAGGGCATGCATTTCGATGCCCGCAAGAACGTGGTCGAGTACGACGACGTGATGAACAAGCAGCGGCAGATCGTCTACGAAGAGCGGCGGAAGGTGCTCGAGGGCGCGGACGCGCGCGCCAACATCCTCGTCTACGCCAAGGACATCATCGCCAAGGGCATCGAGCAGCACTGCCAGAGCCGGCATCCGGAGAACTGGGACCTGGATGGGCTGGTCAAGTACATGTACGCCTACCTGCCGATCGCGCCCGACTCACAGATCCCGGAGGAGGCGCTGACGAGGGGCCCCGAAGGCCTGCTGGAGCACCTGTTCGCGGCCGCATCGGAAACCTATGACAAGAAGGTCGAGGAGGTCGGCGCCGACCTGATGCCGCTGGTCGAGCGCGACGTGATGCTGCAGACCATCGATTGGCAGTGGATGGAGTACCTGACCCAGATGGAGCATTTCCGCGAAGGGATCGGGCTCCGCGCTTACGGCCAGCGCGATCCGCTCGTCGAGTACAAGAACGAAGCCTTCGAGATGTTCAACGAGCTGCGCGAACGGATACAGGCGTCGATCGTGGCCCGAATCTTCAGGGTACAGGTCCAGCGCAATGCGCCGCCGCCTCCGCCGTCACCGCTGGTGCGGCAGGTCATGGAGAGCGGACCTGCCGAGCCGGACGGGACCGACGGTGCGGGCCGGAATGGCGCTCCCAAGAAGCGACTGGCGGCGCCGGCACTCGCGGGGCAGGCAGCAGGCGCGGCGGGCCCTCAGGGTAAGATCGGCCGCAACGATCCGTGCCCGTGCGGGTCGGGTAAGAAATACAAGCGGTGCCATGGACGGTAGGTGGCAAGGGGGACTACGTCCCCCTTACCGAAACCCCCTCTCCATGCCACGTTTTGATTTGATGGTGAATGCGGAGTCATGGCCCGGCGGAGCCGGGCCAACCCTGCCACGCGAGTAAATTCTGGAGAAGTAATGGACGCTGAACTCAACCCTAAAGAGCTTCTAAACCGGATCTTGCAGCTGAAGGAGCATCTTTGACCTTCCAGCCAAGAAAAAGCGCGCCGACGAGCTCGACGCTCATCTGGTGCAGCCTGGCGTTTGGGACGACCCTGCGCGCGCGGGGCAGATGGCGCGTGAGGCGGCCGAACACCGCCAGCAGGTCTCGTCCTGGGACCGCCAGGAGAGGCGTGCCCGCGACCTGATCGAGCTCGATGAGCTCGCGCACGGCGATCCCGACCTCGAGCGGCAGCTGGCGGAGGAACGCGCGGCAATCTCCAACGAGCTTCGAGCCCGTGAGCTCGACCTGCTGTTCACCGACCCGTTTGCCAGCCACAGCGCGGTGGTCACTTTGTCGGTCGGACAGGGCGGAGTGGAGGCGCAGGACTGGGTGGAGATGCTCATGCGCATGTACCTGAAGTGGGCAGAGCACAAGCATTTCCAGACCGAGATCATCGAGACGTCGCCCGGCGAGGAGGCCGGGCTGAAGAGCGCCACGTTCATCGTCCGAGGCCCGCGCGCCTATGGCCTCCTGCGCTCGGAGCACGGCGTACACCGGCTGGTGCGCATCTCACCGTTCGACCAGAACCATCGCCGGCACACGTCCTTCGCCCTCGTGGAGGTGATGCCCGAGCTGGAGAGCTCTGATGAGAGCGCGGTTGTCTTGAGCCCCCAGGACCTGCGCATCGACACGTACCGCTCGACCGGCGCCGGCGGCCAGCATGTCAACAAGACCGACTCTGCGGTGCGAATCACACACTTGCCCACGGGCATCGTCGTCACGTGTCAGAACGAGCGCTCGCAGATGAAGAACCGCGAGACTGCGATGAAGGTTCTCAAGGCGCGGCTGTTTCAGCGCCAGCAGCAGGAGGCCGCCGCCCAGCTCGACCAGATCCGAGGCCAGGTCATGCCGGCCGAGTTCGGGTCGCAGATCCGGAACTACGTGCTGCAGCCCTACACGCTTGTGAAGGACGTTCGGACCGGGCTCGAGGTGGGGAATACGCAGGCCGTGCTGGACGGTGAGATCGACCCGTTCATCGAGAGCTGGCTCCGCTGGCGTTTGAGCCAGAGCGCGACGGTCGCAAGCAACCCGAAACAGCCCCGTTAAACCCCTTGGTTGGCACTCTGGGAAGGGTTTGGAAACTCTGGGGGCATCGGGTATACTGCCCGCGACCTAGCCACACGCGCCCTCTGGCGCGGAACGTCACAGCAAGAGACGCACCTTATGGTTCTAACACCAGATTTCGATACACGGCCGGTGATCAGCTTCCAGCACGTCTGGAAGACTTATCCCACTGGGACTGAAGCTCTCCGCGACGTCAATCTCGTCGTCCCGGAAGGGGACTTCGTATTCCTCGTCGGCCCTTCCGGCGCGGGCAAGTCCACACTCGTCCGGCTCCTGATCCGGGAGGAGAAGCCCAGCAAGGGCAAGATCTTCGTCGACGGCACAGAGCTCGGCCGTATGAAGCGGCGCCAGCTTCCGCGCTACAGGCGGAAGGTCGGCCTGGTGTTCCAGGACTTCAAGCTGCTGCCCAATCTCACGGTTTACGAGAACGTGGCTTTTGCGTTACGCGTGCACGGCGAGGCTGAGCACACCATCCAGTCGCGCGTGCCGGAAGCACTGGACACAGTCGGCCTCGCGGGAAAGGAAAACACCTATCCTGCAAATCTTTCCGGTGGAGAGCAGCAGCGCGTGGCAATCGCCCGCGCGCTCGTCCATGCGCCGCGCTTCATCATCGCCGATGAACCAACCGGCAACCTCGACCCAGCGACCGCCTGGGAGATCATGCAGCTCTTTCTGCGCATCAACGCGCGTGGAGCGACCGTCGTGATGGCGACCCACAACCGCGAGATCGTCGACCTGCTGCGCCGGCGCGTCATCGCCATCGACGCCGGGCAGATCGCCAGGGACGATCGTTCGGGCAGATACCACGATGATTTATCGAAACCTCAGATTCGCGCTCAATAGCGCCTGGCAGAGCTTCTGGCGCAACCTCGCGGTCAGCACGGCCGCGGTGCTTTCGATCACGCTCATCCTGATCCTCGCCGGCATCAACCTGCTGGTCGGCCACGCCTTCTCGCAGGTGCTGGACGGCTTCAGGGCCAAGGTCAGCGAGATCTCGGTCAACGTCGCTGACGGCACGCCGCTGCAGAGCGTCTACGACTTCCAGCAGCAGCTGGCGACGGATCCGAGGGTGACCAACGTGCAGTTCATCACCAAGGACCAGGCGCTGGCCCAGTTCAAGGCCGACCCGAACAACCTCGTCCTCGCCCAGCAGATCGACGGGAACCCACTGGATGCGAAGCTCGAGGTGAAAGTCACCAAGCTCGAGGACGTCGCGGCCATCGACACGATCGCTCGTCGCTGGGCGGGGGTGGATCCAACCGATCCGACCAACTACCAGGGCGATTTCATCAACCGGATGCTCCAGCTGTCGGCCTGGTTGGGGGTCGCCGGCGTAGGGTTGCTCGCGATCCTCGTCGTGGTCTCGATCGTCATCGTGATGAACACGATTCGCACCGCCGTTTATCACCGCCGCAAGGAGATCGAGGTGATGAAGCTCGTCGGTGCGACGGAATGGTTCGTGCGCGGGCCGTTCGTCATCGAAGGAGTGATGACCGGACTGATTGCGGCCTCAATCGCTCTCGCCCTGCTGGTGATCGCGTACCAGCCCGCCGTGGAGCGATTTCAAGCGGATGTTGCATTCATCCCGCTGTCCTACGATCCAGCCTTTGTCGTGAGCCTGGCGCAGGATCTGCTTATCGGCGGGGCGCTGCTCGGAGCCCTCGGCAGCTACATCGGCGTGCGCCGCTACGTGAGGATCTGACATGAGGGCACGAATCTTCGCCGCGATGACCATCGCGACCCTGTCGTGGATTCCGCTCTCGGTGCAGCCCGTCTCCGCCATTTACTGCTACTCCGGCGATCCGCCTGCTGTCTACCAGGCCTGCGTCTCCTACAACGGCGGCATAGGCCAGCAGGTCAATAACCAGAACCAGCTACAGAACATCCAGTCGAGCATCAACAACGCGACCCTGCAGATCAACGCGATCGACACCCTGATCAACAACATCAAGAACCAGATCGCGGCGCAGCAGGCGCTGATCGCGCAGACGCAGGCCGCGATCGACGACCTCAACAAGCAGATCCGGTTCGGCGAGGCGGACCTGACTCGATTGGTGGCGAACACCAGCGTGCGGGACGAGCTCCTGAACCAGAGGTTGCGATACATCGACAGCCACGGAGCGCTGAATTACGTCCAGCTCGTGCTGACCGCGACCAGCTTCAACCAGATGATGGACCGCATGGTTGCCGCCCAGCAGGTAGCCGCCTCGGATCGAAAGCTGTTGAACGACCTCGCACTGCAGCACTCCCAGGTCGCTCTCGCGAACACGGCTCTGGACGACCAGCGCAGCCAGGTGACGGCGCTCCTCCAGCAGCAGAAGGCCACAGAGGCGGACATGCAGAACAACTTGAAGGCGCAGGCCGCCGCGCTGGTTGTGGAGCAGAAGCTCGAGGTCCAACTCGCGGCGCAATACGCGGCGGTACAGGCCGAGCGGGCTGCGATCGATGCGCAGGTAGCCCAGCTGGCGCAGCAATACAACGCGGCAGCGATCAAGGCGGGCGGTGGGTCAGGCGTCTTCGCATGGCCGGAGCCAGCTTGCGGGCCGAGCTGCATCAGCCAGGGCTTCGGCTGCTCCAGCTTTTACCTGGAAGTTCCTGACCCCAACTGCCCGTGGCCGCACAAAATCCACACCGGTATCGACATCGCCGGACCCTATGGAACCAACATCATCGCGGCCGACACGGGCGTCGTTTACCTATACCCGGGCAGCGTCGGCTACGGCAACCTGGTCGTGATGATTCACGGCAACGGGTACTCGACCTATTACGGACACACTGCCCGCTATGCTCCCGGGCTGACCACCGGCCAGGTTGTAGCTCGCGGAACGACCATCGCCTTCGAGGGCTCGACCGGGTGGTCGACTGGCCCTCACCTGCACTTCGAGGTCCGCATCAACGGCGTTTACAAGGATCCGTGCATCTGGCTTGGATGCTGACACAGGTGATTTCGGTAGTCTGCTGACATGAATCGCCGCGCCGCCCTCCGGGGTGGCGCCGTCCTGGCCATCCTGATCGTGACCTTCGTGGCGGGTATCTATGTCGACCAGGCGTTTCCAGATTACGTTCCCTACTTCGGCCATCGATCGGTCGGGAACGTGGACCTCTCCGAGCTCCAGCAGGCGATCCGGCTGGTCCAGGCGGACTACGTCGACGGCAACAAGCTCGACACCACCAAGCTTTCCAACAGCACGGTCCAGGGCCTCATCACGGGCCTCGGTGACCCGTTCTCGGCGTACTTCGACCCCGCGGCCTACAAGCGCCTCCAGCAGAGCTACCAGGGCCTCTACTCGGGTATAGGCATCTACCTGAGCTTCACGACGGGCTATCCGGTCATCACCGGCACGGTGCCGGGATCGCCGGCGGCGGCCGGCGGGCTGCAGGCGGGCGACCAGATCGTGAAGGTGGGGGACAAGGACATGAAAGGCGTCACCTCAGACCAGGCGACGACCTTGATCCAGGGTGCGGACGGAACCAAGGTGACGCTGGAGATCTCCCGCGGCGGGCAGACCTTCTCGGTGACGATCACACGCGCCGAGATCCACATGCCGA
>Ga0208849_1000714_pt1 | contig 28113 bp, 22 predicted proteins | sample NGESurdeep072012_10_FD_184470 | JGI IMG/M metagenome (GOLD analysis project Ga0208849, IMG submission 184470) | Arctic peat soil microbial communities from Barrow, Alaska - NGEE Surface sample 53-3 deep-072012 (SPAdes) | ecosystem: Environmental > Terrestrial > Soil > Wetlands > Peat ... | reverse complement strand
CATCTTGACACACACCTTCCCCATGTGAGCAATCCATACCTCCGCTTGCTGTGACATGGATTGCTTCGCGGAGCCTGTCATCGGGCGCGCATTCGCGCGGCCCGTTGGCTCGCAATGACGGTGAGAATGCGTAGCCCGGATGGAGCGCAGCGTAATCCGGGAGTGGTCTCACCGAAATCGCAATTCCCGGATTGCGCTGCGCTCCATCCGGGCTACGATTTCTTGGCCGGGACGACGCGCGAACCTCAATCGCCATCCAGCGCCGCCAGCCGCTCGGCTTCGGCAATGTCGTCCATGGTGTTGGCGTTGAAGAATGGATCGATCGGCGTCGTCGGCCAGGTTACCGTGGCCAATCGATAGCGCGCGGTCCAGCGGTCGATTTTCCTGACATCCTCGACCACCAGCGCATGACGCAGCTGCTCGCGCAGCGCCACGCTCCACAATCCGATCACCGGATGCGATTGCCCGCCGGAGGCGGCGACCGCGAGTTGCGCGTCCTGCTCGGCGCGCGCGCGCGCGAGGCGTGCGGCCAGATCGCGCGGCAGAAACGGACAGTCCGCCGCCGCGCTCAGGACCCAGGCGACCTCGGGACGATTCGCCGCCGTCCAGTCGAGCGCCGCGAGGATGCCCGCGAGCGGTCCGGGAAAATTCTCCACGGTGTCGGCGATGACGGGCAATCCGAAGCGCGCAAAACGTGCCGGATCGCCATTGGCATTGAGGATCAGCCCGTCGCATTGCGGCACCAGCCGCGCGATCACGCGCGCCAGGATGGTTCGGCCGCCGATCTGCCGCATCGGCTTGTCGCCGCCGCCCATCCGCCGCGCCAGGCCGCCAGCGAGCAGCACGCCCGGAATCTTATTCGTCACGGTGTTCGCCCTTGCGCTGGTGGCGCGCGGACTCCTCTTCGACAAAGGCGAGGCCCTGGTCGTAGATGATGCGCTGGCCGCCCGACAGCGCGATGAATCGCTTGCCGCGTGCGCGCCCGACCAGCGTCAATCCGACCTGACGCGCCAGATCGACGCCCCAGGCGGTGAAACCCGACCGCGAAACCAGGATCGGAATCCCCATCCGCACCGTCTTGATCACCATCTCGGAAGTCAGCCGCCCCGTGGTGTAGAGGATCTTGTCGGCGGGATCGACGCCGTGGCGGTAGATCCAGCCCGCGATCTTGTCGACGGCGTTATGACGGCCGACGTCCTCGGTGTAGCAGACCGGCGTGCCCTGCTTGCACAGCACGCAGCCATGGATCGCGCCGGCCTCGAGATAGAGCGACGGCATGGTGTTGATCGCGTGCGTCATCTGGTAGAGCCAGGAGGTGCGCAGTTCGGCCGGCGGCAGCGCGACGCTCTCGATCGCCTCCAGGAGATCGCCGAACGCGGTGCCCTGCGCGCAGCCTGAAGTCTGGGTGCGTTTTTTCAGCTTCTGCTCGAAATTGGTGTGGTGCTCGGTGCGCACCACCACCACCTGCAGATCGTCGTCATATTCGACCTCGGTGACGATATCGTCGTATTTCAGCATGTTCTGGTTGAGCAGATAGCCGAGCGCGAGATATTCCGGATAGTCGCCGATCGTCATCATGGTGACGATCTCCTGCGCGTTCAGATACAGCGTCAGCGGCCGCTCCACCGGGACCTTGATCTCGACAGAGGCGCCGGTCTGGTCGGTCCCGGCGACGCGCTCGGTCAGCCGCGGATCGTCCGGATCAGGGACGATCAGGGGGATCGCTGCTTTTTCCATCTTCATCATATCGGGCAGGTTAGCATGACATTGCCTGCTGCCCGATATATAGCTTCCAGACGCGATGCCTAGACTAGATGGCGGTGGGGTCGAAGCATGAGCTCCCGCGGCCTGCATGGTTCGAGACGCCGCTTCGCGGCTCCTCACCATGAGGGTGCAGACCTCATCCTGACCCCCACCACCCCATAGGATCCGAGGAGCCGCGAAGTGGCATCTCGAAGGATGAAGCCCCGGTGCTGGAAAGCGGCCTGGCCCCGGTTCCCCTGATGGCGTGGAGAATGGGATGAAAGTGATTGGCCTCGCGGGATGGAGCGGCGCCGGCAAGACCACCTTGCTGGCGGGGGTCATTCCGTATTTGCTCGGCCAGGGCCTGCGCGTTTCCGTCATCAAGCACGCCCATCATGAATTCGATGTCGATGTGCCCGGCAAGGATTCCTGGGTGCATCGGCAATCGGGCGCGACCGAGGTGCTGGTTTCCTCCACCCGGCGCTGGGCCCTGATGCATGAACTGCGCGGCGCCGCCGAGCCGAGGCTGCCGGAATTGTTGGCCAAGATGTCGCCGGTCGATCTCGTCGTCGTCGAAGGCTTCAAGCGCGAACCGCACCGCAAGATCGAGGTGCATCGCCTGGCCGCCGGCAAGCCGCTGTTGTTCCCCGATGACCCCGGCATCATCGGCATCGCGACCGACGCTGAGGTTGAAACCACGCTTCCAACCGCCCATCTCGATGATATCAAGGCCGTCGCCGCGTTGCTTCTGCGGTCTGCGGCAGCGGTCGAAGACGTGCTGGCGAAACGTGCCGCCAAAGGCTGAGAGGCAAATGACGCAATTATCCGACGATTGCTTTGCCTTTGGCGGACCGCTGATGGCGATCGACCATGCGGTCGCGATCATCGCCGCGCGGGTCACGGCGGTGCAGGATATCGAGGCCGTGGCGCTCGCCGAGGCCGACGGGCGAATTCTCGCGGGCGATATCTCGGCCCCGCTGCCGCTGCCTCCATTCACCAATTCCGCCGTCGATGGCTATGCCGTGGGCAGTGGCGATCTGCCGCTCGATGCCGAACGGGCATTTCCCGTGACAGGGCGCATTCAGGCCGGCGCCTCGGCCGCCGAATCCATCAGGCCGGGCGAGGCGGTGCGGATCTTCACCGGCGCGCCGATGCCGGAAGGCGCCGACACCGTGTTCATGCAGGAGGACGTGCGGCTCGAGGCGGATGGCAAGGTTGTGCTCCCGGCCGGATTGAGGCCCGGCGCCAATGTACGGCCGGCGGGCGAGGACATCCCGGCCGGCTCGGCCGCGCTGGCGGCGGGTCGGCGGCTGCGGCCGCAGGACGTCGCGGTCGCGGCGGCCTTCGGCCTGACCAGGCTCGAGGTGCGCCGGCGCATCCGCGTCGCGGTGTTCTCGACCGGAAATGAGCTGGTGTCGCCGGGAGCGTCACGCGCGCCGGCGCAACTCTTTGACTCCAACCGCTTCATGCTGATGGCGATGCTCGGCCGGCTGGGCTGCGCGGTCAGCGATCTCGGCATTCTCCGCGACGATCGCGCCTCGCTCGCGCAGGCCCTGAGGACGGCGGCCGATGCCCACGACCTGATCCTGACCACCGGCGGCGTTTCGACCGGCGAAGAGGACCACGTCAAGGCCGGCGTCGAAAGCGTCGGCACTCTGGTGCTGTGGCGGATGGCGATCAAACCGGGACGTCCGGTTGCCATGGGAATTATCGGTGGCACGCCGTTCATTGGATTGCCGGGAAATCCGGTGGCGAGCTTTGTCACCTTCGTCCATGTCGTGCGGCCCACGGTGCTGGCACTGGCCGGCGCGGCACCGCAGCCGCTGGTGCCGCTGCCAGTACGCGCCGCCTTCAGCTACAAGAAGAAAATCGGGCGCCGAGAATATGTCCGGGTCAGCTTGTGCAAGGCCGAGAACGGCGGGCTGGAAGCGGTCAAGTTCCCGCGCGAGGGCGCAGGCCTGCTTTCCTCGCTGGTGGACACTGACGGACTGGTGGAACTCGGCGAGGACGTGACCCGGGTCGAACCCGGTCAACCGGTCGGGTTTCTTGGCTACGCGAACCTGGTCTGACGGTCGTCAGCCGGGGTCGCGGCACCGTTGACGATGCGGCGCCGCTTCGCCATGTTCAGGCCATGGCCACGACCAAACTCGATCTCGCCGGGCTTAAGTGTCCGTTGCCGGCGCTGAAGACACGAAAGGCGCTGAAGGGACTGGCTCCCGGCGACATTCTGGAAGTTCATTGCACCGATCCGCTGGCGGCGATCGACATTCCCAATCTGATCCGGGAGACGGGAGACAAGGTCGAGATCAGGGAACGTGATGAGCAGCGGATCGTGTTCCTGATCGAAAAGGCAGCAGCCCTGACTTGTGCCACACTGCCGCATCGGCAGGATTAATTTTGTGACCGCTACCTTTTGCCTATCGACACCAACCCGGGCTTCTGTCCCAATTCGTGGTCTCCTCAGGGGTGTGGAGGCTGAGTCGTGCCCGGTTGCACGCTTGGTTCAGGGGCGGCGCTGATAGATTTCCGTGGCGGCTGTAGCGGCCGGCATAACGCGTCGCACCCGGGGTTGGAATGCTCGAATGCGCACCGCGATCCGGCGCATGTCGAAAATTGTGCGGAGCAGCAATGGTGAGCTGGCACGCCGTCAAGGGCCTGAGAAACAGGATCGCAGGTGGCAGACATGCCCGGCTGGGGCGGCTGTAGGGGAGGACAAAATGGGTGCCTTATCGTTTCTCGATCGCGATCACACGATCGCCGGTCCGGGCTATAGCCGCTGGATGGTGCCTCCGGCGGCATTGTGCGTGCATCTCTGCATCGGCCAGGCCTACGCCTACAGCGTGTTCAATCTGCCGATGACCAAGCTCATCGGCATCACCAAATCGGCGCCGGATGACTGGAAGCTGACCGAACTCGGCTGGATTTTCTCGCTTGCGATTTTCTTTCTGGGGGTGTCCTCGGCAGTATTCGGCCGCTGGGTCGAGGAAGGCGGACCGCGCCGCGCCATGTTCACCGCCGCGTGCTGCTGGGCCGGCGGCTTTTTCATTTCGGCGATCGGTGTCTATTCCCACATGCTCTGGCTGATCTATCTCGGCTATGGCGTGCTCGGCGGTATCGCGCTCGGCATCGGCTACATCTCGCCGGTCTCGACCCTGATCAAGTGGTTCCCCGATCGCCCGGGCATGGCGACCGGCATGGCCATCATGGGCTTCGGCGGCGGCGCCTTCATCGCCTCGCCGCTATCGGTATGGCTGATGAGCAGGTTCCACACCGCGACCCATGTCGGCGTCGCCGAAACTTTCATCGTCCTCGGCGTCGTCTATTTCTTCTTCATGATCGTCGGCTCGATCATCGTGCGGGTGCCGGCTCCCGGCTGGAAGCCGCAGGGCTATGTGGCGCCCACGCAGTCGAAGGGGTTGATCACCAGGAACGATGTCTTTGTCTACGACGCGCTCAAGACGCCGCAGTTCTGGCTGATCTGGTGGGTACTCTGTCTCAACGTGACCGCCGGCATCGGCGTGCTCGGACAGGCCTCGGCGATGAGCCAGGAAATGTTCCCGGGTCACATCACGCCGGTGGCGGCGGCGGGCTTCGTCGGCCTGATGAGCCTGTTCAACATGGGCGGCCGTTTCGCCTGGGCCTCCACGTCGGACTATATCGGTCGCCGCAACACCTACTTCGTGTTCATGGTGCTGGGCTTCTTCCTCTACTGCGCCGTGCCTTATACGGGATCGGTCGGCAGCGTGGTCGGGTTCGTCTGCGCCTTCCTGGTGATCATCAGCATGTATGGCGGCGGCTTCTCCACCGTGCCGGCCTATCTCCGGGACATGTACGGCACCCGCTATGTCGGCGCCATTCATGGCCTGCTGCTGACGGCCTGGTCGATGGCCGGCATCTTCGGTCCGGTGCTGGTGAACTATATCCGCGAGTACAATGTCACCCATGGCGTTCCGAAGGCGCAGGCCTACAACACCACCATGTACATCATGGCCGGGTTGCTGGTGATCGGCTTCATCTGCAATTTCTTTGTCAAGGCCGTGGATAAGAAGTTCCATATGAGCGAAAACGACGATCGCGGCGTCGAGCCGGTCGGCGTTCGTGCCGGCGCTCGCGCCTAAGGGGAGAAGCCAACATGGACAACACAAATCAACAGAGTACCACAACCCCCTTGCAACTCGTGCTCGCCTGGGGCTTCGTCGGCATCCCGCTGGTGCTGGGGGTGCTGCAGACCCTGATCAACTCGATGCAGTTGTTCCGCTAGCGCGAAGGCCCGCTCCCGGTGACGGAGCCGGAAGCCAAATTTCATCACAGCGCCGGTCGCGAGACATCGCGGCCGGCGCGTTGCTTGCAGGAAGAGAATTGAGACAATACCCCTTGGCATCTGGCATGCCAAACCATAGAGTCATAGATGAATTTCGAATGAAAACGAGACGGCCCGATGAGTCATGATGTGCAGCAGGTTCGTGCGTTCGAGCATCCGGGTGAGGGGCGCCGGCGGGCCAAGGCCACTCCCAAGGGACGCCAGATCGATCCCCAGGCCGCCGAGGAGATTGCCGCATTGCTCGGTGATCGGCCGCGGCGCCGCGACCTCCTGATCGAGCATCTGCATCTCGTTCAGGATCGCTACCGCCAGATCTCCGCCGCCCACCTGGCCGCGCTGGCCGACGAGATGAAGTTGTCCTTCGCCGAGGTGTTCGAGACCGCGACCTTCTACGCCCATTTCGACGTGATAAAGGAGGGCGCGGCGGACATCCCGCCGCTGACCATCCGGGTCTGCGATTCCCTGACCTGCGCGATGCTGGGCGGCGAAAAGCTGCTGCAGGACCTGCAGAGCAGCGCCGGCCCAACTCTTCGCGTGGTGCGCGCGCCCTGCGTCGGCCGCTGCGACACCGCGCCCGCGGCCGAGGTCGGTCATCACTTTGTCGATCACGCCAGTGTTGCCAGCGTGTTGGCGGCGGCCAAGGGCGGCGACACCCACGCGCATCTGCCTGACTATGTCGATTACGACACCTATGTTGCCGGCGGCGGCTATCAGTTGCTCAAGCGGCTGCGCTCCGGCGAGTTAGCGAAGGAGCAACTTCTCAAGGCGCTCGACGATGCGTCGCTGCGCGGCCTTGGCGGTGCAGGCTTTCCCACGGGACGAAAGTGGCGCGCCGTGCTGGGCGAGCCCGGTCCGCGGCTGATGGCGATCAACGGCGATGAGGGCGAGCCCGGAACGTTCAAGGATCGCTACTATCTCGAGGCCGATCCGCATCGCTTTATCGAAGGCATGCTGATCGGCGCGCAAGTGGTGGAGGCGCCCGACATCTACATCTACATCCGCGACGAATATCCGGCCTCGCGCGAAATTCTGGAGCGCGAGATCGGGAAGCTGCCGCCGGGCGGTCCGGTGCTGCACATGCGGCGCGGCGCCGGCGCCTATATCTGCGGCGAAGAATCCTCGCTGCTGGAAAGCCTCGAAGGCAAGCGCGGTCTGCCGCGGCACAAGCCGCCTTATCCGTTCCAGGTCGGACTGTTCGGCCTGCCGACGCTGATCAACAATATCGAGACGCTGTGGTGGGTGCGCGACATCGTGGAAAAAGGAGCGGCGTGGTGGAATAGCCATGGCCGCAACGACCGTCACGGCCTGCGCAGCTATTCGGTCTCGGGGCGGGTGAAAAACCCCGGCATGAAGCTGGCGCCAGCCGGTGTCACGGTGCGCGAATTGATCGACGAGTTCTGTGGCGGCATGGCCGACGGCCACACCTTCCACGCTTACTTGCCGGGCGGCGCGTCGGGGGGGATCCTGCCGGCTGCGATGGACGACATCCCACTCGACTTCGGTACGCTGGAGAAATACGGCTGCTTCATCGGTTCCGCCGCGGTCATCATCCTGTCCGAGCAGGACAGCGTGAAGGGTGCGGCGCTGAACCTGATGCGCTTTTTCGAGGACGAGAGCTGCGGCCAGTGCACGCCCTGCCGGGTCGGGACCCAGAAGGCGGCGCTATTGATGGAACAGCCGGTGTGGAATCGCGAATTGCTCGACCAGCTGAGCCAGGCGATGCGAGACGCCTCGATCTGCGGTCTCGGCCAGGCGGCCTCGAATCCGCTGACATCTGTGATTAAGTATTTCCCGGAAGAGTTTCTGCCCAAGGACGCGGCCGAATGACAAAAATCCAGTTCGAACTCGACGGCAAGCAGGTCGAAGCCATCAATGGCGAGACCATCTGGCAGGTTGCCAAGCGCCAGGGCACGGAGATCCCGCATCTCTGCTATTCGCCGGAACCGGACTATCGGCCCGACGGCAATTGCCGCGTCTGCATGGTCGAGGTCGAGGGCGAGCGGGTGCTGGCCGCTTCCTGCAAGCGCACGCCCAGCGTCGGGATGAAGGTGAAATCAGCAAGCGCGCGTGCGGTCGCGGCGCAGAAAATGGTGATGGAGCTCCTGGTTGCCGACCAGCCGGCGCGCGAAACCTCGCATGACCCGGATTCGAAATTCTGGCACTGGGCCGAAAAGGTCGATGTGACCGAGAGCCGCTTCCCGCACGCCGAGCGCTGGCAGGGCGATGCCAGCCATCCCGCCATGCGCGTCAACCTCGACTCCTGCATCCAGTGCGGCCTGTGCGTGCGCGCCTGCCGCGAGGTTCAGGTCAATGACGTGATCGGCATGGCCTATCGCAACCACGACGCCAAGATCGTGTTCGATTTCGACGACCCGATGGGTGAATCGACGTGCGTCGCCTGCGGCGAATGCGTGCAGGCCTGCCCGACCGGCGCGCTGATGCCGGCGGTGATGCTCGATGCGAACCAGACCCGTGTCACCTATCCGGACAAGAAGGTCGACTCGCTGTGTCCGTTCTGCGGCGTCGGCTGCCAGGTCACCTACCAGGTCAAGGACGACAGGATCATCTACGCCGAGGGCCGCGACGGGCCGGCCAACCACAACCGGCTCTGCGTCAAGGGCCGTTTCGGCTTCGATTACATCCATCATCCGCACCGGCTGACCAAGCCGCTGGTGCGGCTGCCGAACGCGAAGAAGGATCCCAACGACCAGGTCGATCCGGCCAATCCGTTCACGCATTTCCGCGAAGCCTCCTGGGAGGAGGCGCTCGACATCGCGGCCAGAGGCTTGGTCAGGATCCGCGACCGGAAGGGCGTCAAGGCGCTCGCCGGCTTCGGCTCCGCCAAAGGCTCGAACGAAGAGGCCTATCTGTTCCAGAAGCTGGTGCGCACCGGCTTCGGCTCCAACAATGTCGATCACTGCACGCGGCTGTGCCATGCCTCCTCGGTCGCCGCCCTGATGGAGGGCCTGAACTCCGGGGCGGTGTCGGCGCCATTCTCGGCGGCAATGGACGCCGAAGTCATCATCGTGATCGGCGCCAATCCGACCGTCAACCACCCGGTGGCGGCGACCTTCATCAAGAATGCGGCGCAGCGCGGCGCCAAGCTGATCGTGATAGACCCGCGCCATCAGGCGCTGTCGCGCCATGCCTACAAGCATCTCGCCTTCAAGCCCGGCAGCGATGTCGCGATGCTGAACGCCATGATCAACACCATCATCACCGAGGGCCTGACCGACGAGCAGTATATCGCCGGCTATACCGAGGGCTTCGAGGATCTCAAGGCGCGCATCGGCGAATTCACGCCGGAAAAGATGGAACCGATCTGCGGCATTCCGGCCGCGACCCTGCGCGAGGTGGCGCGGATGTATGCACGCTCGCGCGCCTCGATCATCTTCTGGGGCATGGGCATCAGCCAGCACGTCCATGGGACCGACAATGCGCGCTGCCTGATCGCGCTCGCGTTGATCACCGGGCAGGTCGGCCGTCCCGGCACCGGGCTGCATCCGCTGCGCGGCCAGAACAACGTGCAGGGCGCCTCCGACGCCGGGCTGATTCCGATGTTCCTGCCGGACTATCAGCCGGTCGGGCGCAGCGATCTGCGCGAGCCGTTCGAAAAACTCTGGCGCCAGGACATCGACCCGGTGCGCGGCCTCACCGTGGTCGAGATCATGACCGCGATCCATGCCGGTGAGATTACCGGCATGTATATCGAGGGCGAGAATCCCGCGATGTCGGACCCCGATCTGCAGCACGCCCGCGAGGCGCTGGCCAAGCTCGAGCATCTGGTGGTGCAGGATCTGTTCGTCACCGAAACCGCGTTCCATGCCGACGTGATTTTGCCGGCGTCGGCGTTTGCGGAGAAATCCGGCTCCTTCACCAACACCGACCGCCGCGTGCAACTGGCGCGCGAAGTGATCAAGCCGCCCGGCGATGCGCGGCAGGATCTGTGGATCATCCAGGAAATCGCCAAGCGCATGGGTCTCGACTGGAACTATCAGGGGCCGGCCGACGTGTTCACCGAGATGACGCAGGTGATGCCGTCGCTGAACAACATCACCTGGGAACGGCTGGTGCGCGAGGGCGCGGTGACCTATCCGGTCGACGGTCCGAACCAGCCCGGCAACGAGATCATCTTTACCACCGGTTACCCCACCGAGAGCGGCCGCGGCAAGATCGTGCCGGCGCATGTGCTGCCGCCGGACGAATTGCCCGACGACGAATATCCGATGGTGTTCTCGACCGGCCGTGTGCTCGAGCATTGGCACACCGGCTCGATGACCCGTCGCTCGCAGGTGCTTGACCGGATCGAGCCGGAAGCGGTGGCGTTCATGTCGCCCAGCGATATGCGACGGCTGAAGGTCTGGCCCGGCGATTTCATCCGGCTGGAAACCCGCCGCGGCGCGATCGAGATCAAAGTGCGCTCCGATCGCGACGTTCCGGAAAACATGGTGTTCATGCCGTTCTGCTTTGCGGAGGCGGCCGCGAACCTGTTGACCAATCCGGCGCTCGATCCGTTCGGCATGATTCCGGAATTCAAGTTCTGCGCGGTGCGGGCCGAAAAGGTCGAGGTCCGCAACGCCGCGGAATAGCCGGCGCGACGAAGCAATCCGCTCGCTGTCATTCCGGGATGCGCCGATTGGCGCAGGCCCGGAATCCACAATCATGATCGGGAGTATGGATTCCGGGCTCGCTCCAAGAAAGAGGCGCGCCCCGGAACGACGGGCAGTCATGGTCCCAGCCGTCATTGCGAGGCGCGCAAGCGACGAAGCAATCCATGCCTCCACTTGCCGCGCCATGAATTGCTTCGCTTCGCTCGCAATGACGGCGAGATCGTAGCCCGGATGGAGCGCAGCGCAATCCGGGGCCGTCCCATCCGCATCGCGATTCCCGGATTGCGCTGCGCTGCATCCGGGCTACGCGAAATTCTCGCTGCAGATCGGCTGGTACAGCGCGCCGGCCTCGCGCGGTACGGCGGGCACACTGGTCCGGCTCGACGGCGCGGCGATGCGCTGGACGTCGACGAACGCGCTCAAAATCGCCAGCGCCAGATCCGGATGACGGGCTTCCACCGATTGATCGAGCCAGTCGGGAAGCTCGCGCTCGCGGGACAGCGCGCAATGCCACTCCCCCTCATCATAGGCGATGCGCCGAATTTGCCATTGCGGCAGCTCCAGCTCCATCAGCGCCAGCGCGGCATCGGTCCAGGCAGCGGACCGGATCAGATGCTCGACCCGTGCGGTTTTTCCGCGCTGTCCCAGCGAGGGAAACCGCCGGCAGACCCCGTCAATGGTGTCGGCCACAAGTTCGGCCGTCGCCACGTCCGCGTGGCGAAGCCGGTCGGCGAGCTCACCGGGATCATGAGGGTGCGAAGGAAGCAGCATGGCGTCATCTCGTTTCAGCCGGGTCGAATCATGACCGCGCATCCGGGGGCCTCGTGGTTCGAGACGCGTGGCGTTGCCACGCTCCTCGCCATGAGGGTCGAAGACCTCATCCTGAGGAGCGCGCTTGCGCGCGCCTCGAAGGATGAAGCCGCGGTGCTGGAAAATGGTCTATGGCTGCGACCGCAGATCCAAGGATGGTCAAAACGCCATTTGAAAACGAGATGGGGCGGCAGGCCGAGATATAGGGATTCCATAAAGGCCGGGCCGCCACCGGCAGAGGTCCGGCATGCTTATGAGATTCCTATAATGTTGCTGTGGCAGTGATCTCGAAAATCTATGCGGCGGGTGGCACTTCTGCACCCGAAGGCGGAAACCGGCGCGCGGCTCCGCCGATGCGAGCACAGGAGCAATCGGATGCTGGACTTCGCCATGCTGGCCCTTGGCCTCGGCTTGTTCGCCGTCGCGGTAGGCTACGCCCATGCCTGCGAGCGGCTTTAAGGAGGGCGACCATGATCTTCGATTATTCGCTCGCCGGTCTCGTCTCCGCAGCGCTGTTGTTTTACCTGACTTACGCGCTGCTGCGGCCCGAGCGGTTCTGATCGCTTCCAGCCCAAAATCCCGCGAAAATTCCAAAGGGTGTGTCCTATGACCGTCATCGGCTGGGTTCAAATCATTCTGTACTGCGCGATCATTGTCGCCCTGACAAAGCCGCTCGGCGGCTACATGACGCGCGTCTTCAACGGCGAGCGCACCTTGCTGTCTCCGGTTCTGCGGCCGCTGGAAGCCGGAATTTACCGGATCGGCGGCGTCGATGAAAAACGCGAGCAGCACTGGCTGACCTATACGGTCGCGATGCTGCTGTTTCATGTCGGCGGCTTCCTCATCATCTACGGGTTGATGCGGCTGCAGGCCGCGCTGCCGTTCAATCCGGCCCAGCAGTCGGCGGTCGCGGAGGACCTTTCCTTCAACACCGCGATCAGCTTCATCACCAATACCAACTGGCAGAACTACGGCGGCGAGAGCACGCTGTCCTATCTCGTGCAGATGCTCGGGCTGACGCACCAGAACTTCCTGTCGGCGGCGACCGGCATTGCGCTCGCGGTAGCCCTGATCCGCGGCTTCTCCCGCTCCTCGATGCGCACCATCGGCAATTTCTGGGTCGATGTGACGCGCTGCACCCTCTACGTCCTGCTGCCGATCTGCGTCGTCTACACCCTGTTCCTGGTGTGGCAGGGCATTCCGCAGACGCTCGGCGGCTATGTCGATGCCACCACGCTGGAAGGCGCCAGGCAAACCATCGCGGTCGGCCCGGTGGCGTCGCAGGTCGCGATCAAGATGCTGGGCACCAATGGCGGCGGCTTCTTCAATGCCAACGCCGCGCACCCGTTCGAGAACCCGACCGCGCTATCGAACTTCGTGCAGATGATTTCGATCTTCGCACTCGGCGCCGCGCTGACCAACGTGTTCGGCCGCATGGTCGGCAACCAGCGCCAGGGCTGGGCGGTACTGGCCGTAATGGGCGTGCTGTTCATCGCGGGTGTTACCGTGACCTATTGGGCCGAGGCCAACGGAACCAGCATGATGAACTCGCTGGGCCTGACCGGCGGCAACATGGAAGGCAAGGAAGTCCGTTTCGGCATTGTCGCTTCATCGCTGTTTGCGGTGATCACGACAGATGCCTCCTGCGGCGCCGTCAACGCCATGCATGACAGCTTCACCGCGCTTGGCGGCATGATTCCGCTGATCAATATCCAGCTCGGCGAGATCATTGTGGGCGGCGTCGGCTCCGGGCTCTATGGCATGCTCATCTTCGTCGTCATCTCGATCTTCGTCGCCGGCCTGATGGTCGGCCGCACCCCGGAATATGTCGGCAAGAAGATCGAGGCGCGCGAAGTCAAGATGGCGATGCTGGCGATCCTGGTGCTGCCGCTGATGTATCTGGGCTGGACCGCGATCGCGGTGGTCTATCCGGCCGCTGTGGCCTCAATGGCCAATGCGGGGCCGCATGGCTTCACCGAGGTGCTGTATGCCTTCACCTCGGCGACCGGCAACAACGGCTCGGCTTTCGCCGGCCTTTCCGGCAACACCTTCTTCTACAATCTGACACTGGCGATTGCGATGTTCGTCGGCCGCTTCTTCATGATGGTGCCGGCCATGGCGATGGCGGGCTCGCTGGCCGGCAAGAAGTCGATCCCAGCCTCTGCAGGCACCTTGCCGACGACGGGTGGCCTGTTCGTCGGCCTCGTGGTGGGCGTGATCCTGATCATCGGCGGTCTCACCTTCTTCCCCGCGCTCGCGCTCGGCCCGATCGTCGAGCATCTCGCGATGACGGCCAATACCCTGTTCTGATCGATCTCATTTTCGGAGCCTAAGTCCATGGAAGTCGTGCAAAAAATGAACAAGCGGATGCCCGTTTCGGCGATGCTCGATCCGAAGATCGTGATGCCTGCCATCGGTTCGGCCTTCGCCAAGCTCGATCCCAGGGTGATGATCAAGAGTCCCGTGATGTTCGTGGTCGAGATCGTGGCCGCGCTGACCACGGTGATATTCCTGCGCGACTTCGTGACCGGCGGGCAAAACCTCGGCTTCACCTTCCAGATCATCCTGTGGCTGTGGTTCACGGTACTGTTCGCGAATTTTGCCGAAGCCGTCGCGGAAGGCCGCGGCAAGGCCCAGGCAGAATCGCTGCGGAAGACCCGCACCGAGAGCCAGGCCAAGCTGCTGGCGGGTTCCGGCAACAATTATCGGCTTGTATCCGGCACCAGCCTCAAGGTCGGCGACATCGTGCTGGTCGAAGCCGGTGACAATATTCCCTCCGACGGCGAGGTGATCGAAGGCGTCGCCTCGGTCAACGAAGCCGCGATCACCGGCGAGTCCGCGCCCGTGATCCGCGAATCCGGTGGTGACCGTTCGGCGGTCACCGGCGGCACCCAGGTGCTGTCCGACTGGATCCGCGTTCGTATCACCGCGGCGCAAGGCTCGACCTTCATCGACCGCATGATCAGGCTGGTCGAGGGGGCCGAGCGGCAGAAGACGCCGAACGAGATTGCGCTGAATATCCTGCTGGCGGGCCTGACCATCATCTTCGTGTTCGCGACCGTAACGATCCCGAGCTATGCGACTTATGCCGGCGGTTCGATTTCGGTGGTGATCCTGGTGGCGCTGTTCGTGACGCTGATCCCGACCACCATCGGCGCGCTGCTGTCGGCGATCGGCATCGCCGGCATGGACCGGCTGGTGCGCTTCAACGTGCTGGCGATGTCGGGCCGCGCGGTCGAGGCCGCCGGCGACGTCGATACGCTGCTGCTCGACAAGACCGGCACCATCACGCTCGGCAACCGGCAGGCGACGGCGTTCCGGCCGGTGCATGGGGTGAGCGAGCAGGAACTGGCGGATGCGGCGCAACTCGCCTCACTGGCCGACGAGACCCCCGAGGGCCGCTCGATCGTCGTGCTCGCGAAGGAGAAATACGGCATCCGCAGCCGCGACATGGCGGAGCTTGCCGCAACCTTCATTCCCTTCACCGCGCAGACCCGCATGAGCGGCGTCGATGCCGGCGCGTCGTCGGTCCGCAAAGGCGCGGTCGACGCGATCCTCAATTACGTTGGCGGCGGTACCTACGCGGTGGCGTCCGGCAACACCGTTCGCGCGATCCAGTCCACGGCGAGTTCCGAAGTCGCGCGCGAAATTCAGATGATTTCCGACGAAATCGCCAAGGCCGGCGGCACCCCGCTCGCCGTCGCCAGGGACGGACGCCTGCTCGGCGTCGTGCAGCTCAAGGACATCGTCAAGGGCGGCATCCGCGAACGCTTTGCCGAACTGCGCCGCATGGGCATCCGCACCGTCATGATCACGGGCGACAATCCGATGACCGCGGCGGCGATCGCGGCGGAGGCCGGGGTCGACGATTTTCTTGCCCAGGCGACACCCGAGGACAAGCTCAAGCTGATCCGCGACGAGCAGGCCAAGGGCAAACTGGTCGCGATGTGCGGCGACGGTACCAACGACGCCCCGGCGCTGGCGCAGGCCGATGTCGGCGTCGCCATGAACACCGGCACCCAGGCCGCGCGCGAAGCCGGCAACATGGTCGACCTCGACTCCAACCCCACAAAACTGATCGAGGTTGTCGAGATCGGCAAGCAGCTGCTGATGACCCGCGGCGCGCTGACCACTTTCTCGATCGCCAACGACGTGGCCAAGTATTTTGCCATCATCCCCGCGATGTTCCTAGCATTCTATCCGCAGCTTGCGGTGCTCAACATCATGCACCTCGCCAGCCCGCAAAGCGCCATCCTGTCGGCGATCATCTTCAATGCGCTGATCATCATCGCGCTGATCCCGCTGGCCCTGAAGGGTGTAGCCTATCGCGCCATCGGTGCCGGCGCGCTGCTGCGCCGTAACCTGATGGTCTACGGGCTCGGCGGCATCATCATTCCCTTTATCGGCATCAAGGCGATCGACCTCGCTGTCGCCGCCCTGCATCTGGCCTAACCCTGATCGTCATTGCGAGGAGCGAAGCGACGAAGCAATCCACACTTTCCGTGCAGCCATGGATTGCTTCGCTTCGCTCGCAATGACGGAGAATTGGAGACCTGTCATGTTGAAAGAAATTCGCCCCGCCATCCTGGTTCTGACCGCATTGACCGTGATCACAGGTCTCGCCTATCCGCTGGCGATGACCGCAATTGCCGGCGTGATCTTTCCGAAGCAGGCCCAGGGCAGCCTGGTCGAGCGGGACGGCAAGGTGGTCGGCTCCGCCCTGATCGGGCAGGAATTCAAGGACGACAAGTACTTTCACGGCCGGCCCTCGGCGACATCAGCCCCGGACCCGGCCGATGCCAGCAAGACCGTGCCGGCGCCGTATAATGCGGCCAATTCCGGCGGGTCCAACCTCGGCCCGACCAGCAAGGCGCTGAACGATCGGGTCAAGGAAGACGTCGACAGACTGAAAGCGGAGAATCCCACCGCCGACGTTCCGGTCGATCTCGTCACCACCTCCGCCAGCGGCCTTGACCCCGACATCTCGCCGCAAGCCGCGCTGTTCCAGGTGCCGCGCGTCGCCAAGGCACGGCAAATGCCGGAGGACCGTGTCCGCCAGCTGGTCACCGAGAACACCGAGGGGCGCCTCGGCGGACTGCTCGGCGAGCCCCGCATCAATGTATTGGCGCTCAATCTGGCGCTGGATGCGGCCGCATCCAGATAGGCTGAGCTAGGCTCGATCGGGCGTGAGGACTATAATGCCATATGACAAATCAAGGCCGCTATTCTGAACAACGAGCCTCGCCGGATGCGCTGCTGGAAGCCGCGCGGCGGGAGCACGATCAGGCCGGCCGGCTCAAGATCTTCGTCGGCGCCGCCCCCGGCGTCGGCAAGACCTATGAGATGCTGCAGAGCGCGCACGCCAAATTGAAAGCTGGCGCCGACGTGGTCGTCGGCGTGGTCGAGACCCACGGACGGGCGGAGACCGAGGCGCTGCTCGCGGGCCTGGAAGTTCTGCCGCGCCAACGGCTCGCCTACAGGGATCAGGTGCTCGAGGAAATGGATCTTGACGCGTTGATCGCGCGCCATCCCGATATCGCGCTGGTCGACGAACTCGCCCATACCAATGCGCCTGGCAGCCGGCACCCCAAGCGCTATCTCGACGTCGAGGAATTGCTGTCCCACGGCATCGACGTCTACACCGCGGTCAATATCCAGCATATCGAGAGCCTCAATGACGTGGTCGCTCAGATCACCCATGTCCGGGTGCGCGAGACCGTGCCGGACTCGGTATTCGACCGCGCCGATGCCATTGAACTGATCGATCTCACGCCGGACGACCTGATTACCCGGCTCAAGGAGGGCAAGGTCTATGTCCCCAGGCAGGCCGAGCGCGCGCTCGAACATTATTTTTCTCCGGGAAACCTGACGGCGCTGCGCGAGCTCGCCTTGCGGCGCACCGCCGAGCGCGTCGACGAGCAGTTGCTGACGCATATGAAGGCCAATGCCATCGCCGGCCCCTGGGCCGCGGGCGAGCGGATCCTGGTCTGCCTCAGCGAGGATCCGCGCGCGGCCGGGCTCGTGCGCTATACCAGGCGGCTGGCCGATCGGCTGCATGCGCCTTGGACCGCGGTCAGCATCGAGACGCGGCGGAGCCTGCAACTGACCGACGAGCAGCGCGACCGGCTCGCCGATACCCTGCGCCTGGCCGAGGCGCTGGGCGGCGAGGCGCTGACCATTCCCGGCGTCGGACGCCGTATCGCGGATGACCTCGTGAACTTCGCGCAGGCCAATAATGTGACCCAGATCATCATCGGCAAGGCGACGCGCTCGTGGTGGTTCGAGATCCTGCGCGGCTCGGTGGTGCATGATTTGGTGCGTCGTGCCGGCAATATCAGCGTCAATGTGATCGCCGGTGACGAACTGCCTGTCTCGCCTGCCGCCAAGACCGCGGTTCAGACGGCGGCGCGGCCCGAGCCATTCGATGCCCGACCGTATCTGATGGCGCTGGCGATCATGACGCTCGGCCTCGTCGCCGCCGAGCTGATCCAGCCGATCTTCGGCATCGAAAACGTCGACCTGGTTTTCCTGACCGCCGTGGTCGGCGTGGCGGTCCGCTTCGGCCTGTGGCCGTCGCTGCTGGCGAGCGTTGCCGGCTCGCTGTGCTACAATTTCTTCTTTTTGCCGCCGGTCTACACCTTCACCATCACCGATCCGACCAACGTCGCGGCATTCTTCTTTTTCATGCTGATCGCGATCCTGGTTTCCAATGTCGCGGCGCGCGTGCGCACCCAAGCGGTGGCGGCGATCGGCCGGGTGCGGACCACGGAATCGCTTTACGCTTTCAGCCGCAAGCTTGCGGGCACCGCGACGCTCGACGATGTGCTGTGGGCGACCGCCTATCAGATCGCGCTGCTGCTGGAGGTGCGGGTGGTGCTGCTGCTGCCCGAGGAGGGTGTCCTGACCGTGAAGGCGGGTTACCCGCCGGAAGATCAGCTCGACAAGGCCGATCTTGCAGCGGCGAACTGGGCATGGGGCAACGACCGTCCGGCCGGGCGCGGCTCCGACACGCTGCCGGGCGCCAAGCGCCTGTTTCTGCCGATGCGGACCGGCCGCGGCCTGGTCGGGGTGATCGGCCTCGACGACGACCGGACCGGCCCGCTGCTCACGCCGGATCAGCGGCGGCTGCTCGACGCGCTGGTGGATCAGGGCGCGCTGGCGATCGAGCGGGTGCTGCTGGTCGAGGACATGGATCGGGTCAAGCGCACCGTGGAGTCGGATCGCCTGCGCGCGGCGCTGTTGACCTCGATCTCGCACGATCTCAAGACCCCGCTCGCCTCGGTGCTCGGCGCGGCCAGCACCCTGCGCGATCTTTCCGGCAGTCTTGGCGAGGCCGAAAAGCGCGATCTGCTGGCCACCGTGATCGACGAGTCCGAGCGGCTCAACCGCTTCATTGCCAATCTGCTCGACATGACCAAGCTGGAATCCGGCGCGATCGTGCCGAATACGGCCCTGCACGATGTCGGCGAGATCGTCGGCAGCGCGCTGCGGCGCGCCAGCAAGATCCTGGCCCGCCACAAGGTCTCGCTCGAGCTTGCCGCCGACTTGCCGATGCTGCAACTCGACGCGGTGCTGTTCGAGCAGGTGCTGTTCAACCTCTTGGACAATGCGGCGAAATATGCCCCCGCCGACACCACGATATCGATCCGAGGCGCGCGCGACCGGGATTCGATTTCGCTGCAGATCATCGACGAAGGCGGCGGCATTCCGCCGGGAGAGCTCGAAAGCGTGTTTGACAAGTTCTATCGGGCGCAGAAAGGCGACCATGTCCGTCCCGGCACCGGCCTCGGGCTGGCGATTTCGCGCGGCTTTGTCGAGGCGATGCATGGCACGATCGAAGCCACCAATCGCAGCGATCGAAGCGGCGCCATCCTGACCATCCGTCTGCCGATCCCGGCGGCGTCCGATGCGCTGGACACCGCCGCATGAACGCCACGCCGATCAAGGTCCTGGTCATCGACGACGAGCCGCCAATCCGCAAGCTGCTGCGGATGGGCCTAAGCACCCAAGGCTACGAGATCCTGGAAGCCTCCAACGGCAAGATCGCGCTGGAACTGCTGGCGCAGAATCCGGCCCTGATCATCCTCGATCTCGGACTGCCGGATATCCAGGGTCATGAATTGCTGCGCATGATCCGCGGCCGCAACGACGGCGTGCCGATCGTGGTGCTGTCAAGCCGCGGCGACGAGGCCGGCAAGGTCGCGGCGCTCGATCTCGGCGCCGACGATTATCTCACCAAGCCGTTCGGGATGGACGAATTGCTGGCTCGCATGCGCGCGGCCTTGCGTCATCAACTGCAGGTGCATGGTGAACGGCCGGTGTTTCGATCGGGTCAGCTCTCGGTCGACCTGGTGCGCCGCATCGTCAGGGTCGGCGACAGGGACGTCAAGCTGTCGCCCAAGGAGTACGAGTTGCTGCGCGTGCTGGTGCAGCATGCCGGCAAGGTGCTGACCCACCGGTTTCTCCTGAAGGAGCTGTGGGACGAACTGACCGATGCGCAATATCTGCGGGTCTATGTGCGCCAGCTCCGGCAGAAGATCGAAGCCGATCCGGAACGGCCGCAATTCGTCCTCACCGAAACCGGGATTGGCTATCGGATGCGCGCGGCGGATTAGCGCCGAGTTGCAGAACCGGAACTTTCGCCGCTGACGAGGATTACTTTCGCGCCAACCGGAGAACCATCATGGCACGAAGATATTCCAAGAAAGCATCTGCCAAAGTCGAACGCGCAATGAAGAAGCGCAAGGCGGGCACGCTGAAGAGCGGTCGTTCCGGCCGCAAGGTCAAGAGCCGCAAGCAGGCCATCGCGATCGGCCTTTCCGAAGCGCGCGCCGAAGGAAAGAAGGTCCCGAAAAAGGCCGGCAAGAAGCGCAAGACGGCGAAGAAGCGCTCGAAGAAGAAGTCATAGCCCGTCATTCCGGGGCGCGCGGAGCGCGAGCCCGGAATCCATACTCCCGATCGTGGTTATGGATTCCGGGCCTGCGCCAAACGGCGCATCCCGGAATGACAAGAGAGGGGGAGGGAGCCTCAACTCGCTTTGCGATGCCGCGCCGCTGATCGATGCGGCCGTTTTGCTGGGCGGTGGCCCGAGCGTCGGGCAGCGGAGGCGGTCGAGCGCTTGGCCGAGGCTCTACCCTTCAGGCTCTGCTTCAGCGCATCCATCAGGCTGATCACGTTGCCTGGCTTTTCCTCGCGTTCGGCCGATTTGACCGGCTTGCCGGTGGCCTTGCGCTTCACCAGCGTCTTCAGCGCGGTCTCGTACTCGTCCTTGAACTTCGACGGGTCGAAATGCGCCGCCTTGGTATCGAGGATGTGGCCGGCGAGTTCGACCATATCCTGCGAAATCTTCGGAGCCTTGATGCCGTCGAAATATTCGTGCTCGTCGCGCAGCTCGTAGGGATAGCGCAGCGTGGTGCCGAGCAAGCCCTTGCCGAGCGGCTCGATCGCGATGATGTGCTCGCGGTTGGTGAGGACGATCCGCGCCAATGCGACGCGGCCCTTGTCCTTCATGGCGTTGCGGATGACAGTGAAGGCATCGACCCCGGCCTTGCCGTCGGGGGCGATGTAATAGGGGTGGTTGAGGTAGCGCCGGTCGATCTCGTCCTTCGGCACGAAGCTGTCGATGTCGATGGTATGGTTGCTTTCGATCTCGACCGCTTCGAGCTCGTCTTGGTCGATCTCGACATATTCACCCTTTTTCAGCTCGTAGCCGCGCCCTTTCTGGTCGCTTTCGACGACATCGCCAGTCTCGGCATCGACCATCTGCTGTTTCAGCCGGTTGCCGGTTTCCCTGTTGATCATGTGGAAGTGGGTTTTCTCGACCGAAGTCGAGGCCGGATAAAGCAATACCGGACACGACACGAGCGATAGCTTCAGGGAGCCTTTCCAATAGGCGCGGGCGGCCATTACAATCTCCGGCGGATGACGCGTTGCGGGAATTTGGGAACCTTCAACGGTCGCCGAAGGTTTTGGTTCCGGGTTGTCGTGGGGTGGTAGCGCCACGGCCATTGCTGCGAGGGTTGATGTGTCCTTGAGAAATCTGTCCACCTACCGGAAAAAGCGCGATTTCGACAAGACCGCCGAGCCGAGTGGCGACGCCAGGGTGACGCCGTCAAAACAGCGGCGCTTCGTCATTCAGAAGCACGATGCGACCCGGCTGCATTACGACCTCCGGCTGGAGTTTGACGGCATCTTCAAGTCGTGGGCGGTGACGCGCGGCCCCTCGCTCGATCCCCACGACAAGCGACTGGCGGTCGAGGTGGAAGATCATCCGCTGGATTACGGTGATTTCGAAGGCACCATTCCCGAGGGGCAATATGGCGGCGGCACGGTGCAGCTCTGGGACCGCGGCTATTGGCAATCCGACGATCCGGAACGGGGATTCAAGAAGGGCGATCTGAAGTTCACGCTGCAGGGCGAGAAGCTGCACGGAAGCTGGGTGCTGGTCCGGATGCGCCACGATCGCAACGGCGGCAAGCGCACCAACTGGCTTCTCATCAAGCATCGCGACGATTTCGCCCGGGAAGGCAGCGCCAACAAGGTTCTCGATGCCGATCAGTCCGTCGCCTCGGGCCGTTCGATGGCGCAGATCGCGGAAGGCAAGGGCAAGGCTCCAAAGCCGTTCATGACCGCCAAATCCGGCCGCGGCAGGGCCGACGCGGTATGGCATTCGAACCGGGGCGATGCCGCCGAGGCACGGGCGGACAAGAAAGCGGCATCGCGGGCTGCGCCGGCGCCCCCCGCCGCAAAAGCCGCCAAAGGCCGCAAGGTGACGGCGTTGCCGGATTTCATCGCGCCGCAGCTCTGTCGTTTGGTCGACCGCCCGCCCGTCGGAGATGGATGGTGCCATGAGATCAAATTCGATGGCTACCGGGTGCAATTGCGCGTCGAGAATGGCGAGGCGACGTTGAAGACCCGCAAGGGGTTGGACTGGACCGACAAGTTCGGGGCGATCGCCAAGGAGGGCAGCGCGCTGACTGACGCGCTGGTCGACGGCGAGATCGTCGCCCTCGACCACAACGGGGTGCCCGATTTCTCGACGCTGCAGGCGGCTATTTCCGATGGCAAGACCGACCGCCTGATCTTCTTCGCCTTCGATCTGTTGTTTGCCGCAGGGGAAGATCTGCGACAGCTGCCGCTCGCCGAGCGCAAGCAGCGCTTGAAAAAACTACTGGAGGCGCGCCCCAAAGCGAGGACGAAACTGATCCGTTATGTCGAGCATTTCGAGAGCGGCGGCGATGCCGTGCTGCAATCGGCGTGCAAGCTGTCGCTGGAGGGCATCGTTTCAAAAGAGCTCAGCGCACCCTATCGCTCCGGCCGCTCCGACCACTGGACCAAGGCCAAGTGCCGCGCCGGCCACGAGGTGGTCATCGGCGGCTGGAAAACCACCAATGGCAAATTCCGCTCGCTGATGGCCGGCGTCCGTCGCGGCGACCATCTTGCCTTTGTCGGAATGGTCGGCACTGGCTTCGGGCAGGATAAGGTGCGGCGGATCATGCCGGCGCTGAAGGCCGCCGCTTCCAATCAGAATCCGTTCGGCGGCAAGGACGCGCCGCGCAAGACCCGCGACGTGCATTGGCTCAAGCCCGAACTGGTCGCCGAGATCGAATTCGCGGGCTTTACCGACGCCGGCAATATCAGGCAGGCTGCCTTCAAGGGATTGCGGCAGGACAAGCCGGCCGACGAAGTAAAGGCGGAGAGTCCAGCCATGACCAGGATCGCCAAGCCCGACGGGAAGATCGCCAAGCCGGCTGCCAAGGGCGCAAGGTCCGCGGCCCATCAATCCGCTGAAGTCATGGGCGTGGTGATCTCAAAACCCGACAAGGCGCTGTGGCCGAACGCCGGTGATGGCAAAGCTGTCACCAAACTCGATCTTGCGCGCTATTTCGAAGCGGCCGGAACCTGGATGATCGGTCATTTGAAGGGACGGCCGTGCTCGGTGGTCCGTGCCCCCGACGGGATCAATGGCGAGACGTTCTTTCAGCGTCACGCCATGACGGGAACGTCGAATTTGCTGGAACTGGTCAAGGTTTCCGGCGACCGCAAACCTTATTTGCAGATCGATCGCGTCGAAGGTCTCGCCGCGGTGGCGCAGATCGGCGGCCTTGAACTGCATCCATGGAACTGCGCGCCGGACGCGCCTGACGTGCCGGGGCGGCTGGTGTTCGACCTCGACCCCGCGCCGGATGTCGAATTCGGCGAAGTCATCGAAGCTGCGACGGATATGCGGCAGCGGCTGACCGCGGTCGGTCTTGCCAGTTTCTGCAAGACCACGGGTGGCAAGGGGCTGCACGTGGTGACGCCGCTGGCGTACGGCGCCAGGGACAGGGTGACATGGAAGGAAGCGAAGGGCTTTGCGCAAGGCATCTGCCAGTGGATGGCCGATGAAGATCCCGAGCGCTATCTGCTCAACATGTCGAAGAAGCTGCGCAAGGGAAAGATCTTCCTCGATTATCTTCGCAACGACCGCATGGCGACGGCGGTCGCGGTGCTGTCGCCACGGGCGCGCGCCGGCGCCACGGTCTCGATGCCGCTGACATGGACGCAGGTCAAAGCGGATCTCGATCCACGGCGCTATACCGTGCGCACCGTGCTGGCACTGCTCGCCAGAACCAAAGCGTGGGCCGATTACGACGAGGCCGCGTCACCGATCAAGGCCGCGATCAGGAAGCTCGCCTCGGCTAAATGAGGAAGGGTGGGCACGGCGCAACGGCGCCTTTGCCCACCCTACGGTGTTATATGGAGTAGGGTGGGCGAAGCGAGCCCACCCTGTCGTATAGGCGCCTACAGTCTTCCCATCAGCAGCAGGATCAGCAGGATGATAATGACAAGCCCGAGTCCGCCGCCGCCATAATATCCGGTGCCGTAGAAAGGTCCGCCGCCGATGCCGCTGAAGCCGCCGAGCAGCGCGATAACGAGAATAATCAGAATGATCGTTCCAATGGACATGTGGACTCCTCCAGCCCGGCAGTCGGCACCGTTGCTCTGCCTTCGGCCGGAAAAACAAACGGGAACCATGAAAGTTCCCCCTGTTGCGCTTCAATCATCCCCCGCTTCCCCTTCTTTCTGAACCACATGGAATTACATGACGTTAGATCAGAAGAGGAATTGACGATGCCTGCTCCGCTTGTGGTTTCGATTCCGCACCGCCTCGGCCGCGAGGAGGCGACACGCCGCCTGCACGCCGGATTGACCCGGGCGGCTTCCAGCATCCCGGTGTTGAAGGTCGATGAAGAGCGGTGGGAAGACCATCGCATGGTCTTTCGCGTTCGCGCGCTGGGACAGGCGGCATCGGGCCATCTCGATGTGGCGGACGATCATGTGCGGCTGGAAGTGACATTGCCCTGGCTGTTGCAGCGCTTCGCTGAAGTAGCCCAAGTGGCGATTCGGAATCGCGGTCGGCTGTTGCTGACCAAACGTGGTTGACGCCAACCGCCATCGATTTTGCTATGCAGCAATAACCAAATCGGTGTGAAAAACCGGGCCGGTGCCCGGAACGTAAGCTTGTCGGTAACCAATTGTTTGGAATATGGAAGCCTGCGCGGGGGTTGGGAACCGACCTATCGAGTCGGCACGATATCCGCCGGGCCGTCCGGCCTTCGATCCCGGGCGGCCCTTCGCGTTTCCAGCTTCGCCTTGAGGCGCGAGCCAGTTTTCGCAACATGCTTCAAGGCGCCTTTGAAGCGTGCTTTCAGCACCGCGGCGGGCAGATGCCGGAACAAGGTGGATAGCTGCAGGTCCGTGCCAGCGCTGTCCGCAGCGATGTCCTCAACGACATAGCCGCGCAGGTCGAGCGAGGCATCGAAGGCGTCCGCGCGGGGCCAGGCCCGGCCGCCTTCGGACATCGGCGCCAACGCTTTCGCAACCGCGACGATCGCCGCCTGACCGCCGTGGCGGCGCGCAAACGCAATGACATGGTCGCGGTGCGGGCCACTGACTGGCAGCAGTTGATAGTCGCCATGGGTGAATACATCGGCCAATTCGGTCCGCAGCTTCAGCAGATGCCGCGTCCAGGCCAGCTTGAGATGTCCATTGGGCCAGGCCTGTACCAGATTGTCCCAATCCGGATGATCAACTTCTGCCAGTGCAACGGCGCGCGCGGCAAAATCGACCGGCCGCCGGTTGTCGGGATCGACCAGCGACAGATCCCAGAATTCCGTGCCCTGGTAGAAGTCGGGTACGCCGGGCATCGTGGTCTTCAGGGTGAGCTGACTGAGCGAGTTCAGCGCCCCCAGCAGCGCCACGCGCCGGCTCAGGGTGTGCAGGGAATCGACAAATTCGGCCGAGACTGCGCGATCCAGGATCCGGGTCAGGAACGTCTGCACTCCCGCTTCATAGGCCTGGTTGGGATTGAGCCAGCTCGTCTCCTGCTTGCCCTCGCGTGCCGCTTTCAGCGCATAGGCCTGCATCCGCTGCTGGAATTGCTCGTCGCGCTCGCCTGTCGGCCATGCCCCGACGAGCGCCTGATACAGCATGTATTCGAACGCCGCCGAGGGCGCGCGCATCCCGCCTTCGGTGACGAGATGCGGTGCATTGAGGATTTTCCAGCGCGCCACGGCGCTGGCCCATTCGCCGGGCAACTCCGCCAGCGCCAGCAGCCGCGCCCGCGCATCTTCGCCGCGCTTGGTGTCGTGGGTCGCGGTCGCGGTCATGCCATGCGGCAATTCCCTGGCGCGAATCTTCATCGCGGCGTGAAACGCATCGACCGGCAATCCCCGGGCCGCCGGGTCGCCGCCGACCTCGTTGAGCGCAAGCAGACGATGGAAGCGATAGAATGCGGTGTCCTCGAGCGACTTCGCCATCACCGGACCAGTGAATTGCTGCACCTTGAGGGCAAAACGCCGCGCGCGCGGCGCGCCGTGCAAGGCGCGGCCGGGCTTGATCAGATCCATCGTCAGCGCGTCCCGCAGAAAATCGAAAATGCCGTCGTCGGCGGCGAACCAGTCTGCCCGGGCCTGTTCGATCGTCGCCGAAATCAGCGCATGATCATGCGCGGTTGCCCCGGCCGGGGTCAGGTAGGTGCGGTAGATCGGAAAATGCAGGACGTAGAGCTCGAGCGCCTGCCGCAGGCCGTCGGCGGAAAAGTCACGGGTTGAGTAGTGCCCCGCGGCAATGCGCGCGAGCAGCCGCGTCAGCACCGTGAATTCGCTGGTCAGCAAGGTGTCGATCACCCTGCGCTTGGCCGCTTTCAGCATCGGGTCGAGCCGGGGGCTCGTATTGCTGATCTGCCGCCAGATCTCGTCGAGTGGGTCGAGACCGCTGTCGTCGACCAGCACCCGCGTGATGGCGTTGAGCCACTCATAGCCGGTAGTGCCGTGGACGTCCGCGAAGGGGCATTGCGATTCATGCTCGCCGAGGATTTTCTCGATCACGATGTAAAGCGGCTGGGGGGCGTCGCCCTGAGCCTTGCGGATCAGGCGGCGCAGCCGCTGGAAATATTGCGCGGGATCGCGCAAGCCGTCGATGTGATCGAGCCGCAGGCCCTGCAACTGGCCTGCCGCAACCAGCGTCTTGACCAGGCGATGGATGGCGTCGAACGTGCCGGCATCCTCGACCCGCAGCCCGGCGAGGGTATTCACATCGAAGAAGCGGCGGTAGTTGATGTCGCTGGAGGCGAGCCGCCAGTGGCCGAGCTTGTAGTGCTGGCGTTCCAGGAGATGATGCAGCGCGAGCGTCTGGGCGGCGCGATCGGGTGCGGCCCGATAAGCCCTGAGCCCGCGCGTGATGATCGCCGCGCCACCGTCAATGGCTTTCAACTCGGCCTTGAAGGCGGGCGCCTCCTTGCGATCGGGATGGCGCAGCCCCCTATAGCGCGACGCCAGCGCAAGAATGCGCTGGCCCTCCGGGCTGTGTTCGGCGCCGGCTTCCCTTGCGACCGTGCGCAATATTTCGCTGTAGCGCTCGGGTGCGATCGGCAGCCGATGTTCGAAATACCAGGCCGAAAAGCTGCCTTCGTCCGCGTCGTAGCGCAGTTCAATCTCGCCCTTTTCCAGCGCTTCGCCATAGGACGAACCGATGATCGGCAGCAGCACGCCGCCGCGCGCGCGATAGGGCAACAGCTCCCAGTCGATGTCGAACGATACCGCATGGGGCGAAGCCTGGCCCCATTCCAGTGTGTCAAGCCACCACGGATTATCCGCGAAATGCACCCCGACATGGTTCGGGACGAAATCAAGGATCAGGCCGAGATCGTGCCGTTGCAGCGCCGCGCTCAAGCGCTGGAATCCGGCCTCGCCGCCGAGTTCGGGATTGAATTGGGCATGATCGACGATGTCGTAGCCGTGGCTGCTGCCCTTGCGCGCCTTCATGAACGGCGAAGCATAGAGATGGCTGATACCGAGCGCCTTCAGGTAGGGAACAACCGCCGCGGCGGCGTCGAAATCGAAGTTCGCCGTGAGCTGCAAGCGATAGGTGGCGACGGGAATGGCGGGAGGCATCACCGGGCTCCGATGCGCCAGAGCACAAACCAGGGAGGCATCGGGATGCCGGCCTCGCTGCCCCAGATGACGGTACCGGTCATGTCACCTGGCGGGATCGCGATCTTGCGTGGCGACAAATTCGCGATCAACGAGAGCCGCGCACCGTCGCCCATCCGCCAGTCGGCCGTTAGCCGGCCGTCGTCCGCCGCCC